>CEPO01015400.1_pt1 | contig 96040 bp, 93 predicted proteins | sample 530481 | NCBI WGS metagenome assembly CEPO01 (sample SAMEA2620198, study PRJEB7988) | marine metagenome | biome: marine biome (ENVO:00000447); feature: surface water layer (ENVO:00002042); material: "saline water (ENVO:00002010), including plankton (ENVO:xxxxxxxx)" | depth 5 m
ATTTTCTGAACTGGACCAGCCCGCCTCTGCCATCTGTGGTCTCTGACGGGATTGCGCTCTTGTCGTTTCAGGTTCCGATATATCTCGGCATTATCTGGGTTAGTGGCGCAGATACGGCGGCGCTCGTGAAAGCCGGAGCCTTTTTCTCCGTGATGATGTTTGTGCTCGGCAAACCTTATGGTCTGTGGTTGGATTTCATTCGGAAGATATTTGGTCTGTCCAAAGGTGGTATGAAACCAATGTCTCCTCAGGGTTAGGGTAGTGTCTGATGGAATGGCGTGACACAGGCATTGTACTGGGGACGAGGCGGTTTGGTGAAAGCGGCCTGATCCTTGATGCCTTCACGCGAGAGCATGGCCGCCAGTCAGGTTTTATCCATGGCGGCAATTCCTCCAAAAAACGTGCTAACTTCGAAGTCGGCACCTCGCTCGAGCTGGAATGGCGCGCGCGAAACGAAAACCAGCTCGGCAATTTCAACCTCTCTGAGGCGACGGCAAACAGGGCAGCCATGTATTTGTCTTCCCGGCTTGCCCTGACGGCGCTCAACTCGGTGACGGGGCTTCTCAATACAGCTCTTCCAGAGGGGCAGGCCTATCCCGGGCTGTATGACGCGACAGAAACCGTGCTTGACCAATTGGCGGACAATGAAATCTGGCCCGCGCTTATGGTCAGCTGGGAGGTCGGCTTTCTCCGAACCGTCGGTTACGGGCTCGATTTTTCAAAATGCGCGGTCTCAGGCCGGAAAGACGGGCTGACCCATGTCAGCCCCAGAACCGGCAGAGCGGCCTGCGGTGAAGAAGTTGCCGAATATGTCGACAAGCTTCTGGCATTGCCGGCTTTTCTTGTCAGATCTGAGGCCGATGCCGAACCGGTCGACATTGGCAAAGGCTTCCGGCTGACAGGGCATTTCATTGCCAACCGGCTCTATGCCGAGGCGCACAAACCTCCGCCCGGCGCCAGGGAATTGATGATCCGGCGCCTGGTCGAAAAAGAGTTGGTGGCGTTCTAGCGCGGCGCCCTTACGCCAGAGGCTGGAGCACGCAAAGACGACAGCCGTGAAGATGGTAGTCGGCATCCTCGACCGAGACGAGCCTGGCCGTGCCGGATTGTTCGAGCTCATCGAAATGTTTGAGATAGCCATCCTGCCAGACATCTTCATGCACGGTCGCCACAACATAGCCTTCAGGCTTGGTCACCCGGATCAACTCATCAAAGCCTTTGGGGCCAACATGAGCGTGGGTAAAGGTGCCGACACAGGTTACGGCATCATAGGAATTGGTGTTATAGGATAAAGGCTGGGTCATATCCTCGACCTTCAGCTCGCCATAGGCATTCTTCTCCCGCGCAACATCCAGCATTTCAGGCGAGATATCCATTCCATCGATGGAGGGATAACCGCGCTTTTTCAGCTCCAGACCGGCAAGCCCAGTGCCGCATCCTGCATCCAGAACACGCGCGGCATTTGCTTTGAGTTCTTTCAATTTTTTGGCGACAACGGCCGGCGCAACATAGCCCATATCCTCGACCGTGTCTTTTTCATAGGACTGGGCCCAGTCTTTATAGGCATCACGCACTTCGTCGGGATCACCCTTGAGCGTGTAAATCTTGTTTAGGATGGGGTTTTCTGAGGCCTTTTCCATAGGGTCCTCCTTTCCGTGTGAGTGGTTCATAAGCGATACGCAAACACACGCGCGGGACCGTCTGACGGGATGCCACGCGCTCGCCCGTTCATCGGGGTAGCTAAGACATAAGAGGGATCAGGAAGACATGCAAACTTATTAGAGCACAAAGTAAAATAAGTGCTCTGTGAGTGCGCGCTGCGCACGAAAGCGCAGCGGCCCGTAGGGGCATGGTCAGACAGGTCAGAGCGGTCTGATCTGTGGGGGATCTGGCGGCTCAAACACGCGAAAGCGGGGAATGCCCAAAGCCTTATCCGGCGGATCACGAAAGCCGATCAGACCCAGCTGCTCATGTGCCCTGAAATGTAGCATGTTCAGATCACGCCGTTCCTCGTCATTCTCGGTGGAATAATAGAGGTCTTCCGGCGGAAGCCAGGCGGTGAGGGGGCGGAGATAGAGCGGGTTATGGTCTGTTTGTTTTGACCGCCCGCTTCCCCCGGGTCTCACGCCCGGGGTTCGCGATGGGTCGCGCTCAGGGCTGCTCGTTACTTGTTTGCCCGCTCGCGATCGCATTGCGCATCCATCTGAATTCGCGGCGACACAAGTGAGTTTGTGTCTTGATGCTCGGTTGAGCTCGTCGCCTGCGGCTCCGTCAACCTGCGCCTGCGCGGTCGCTTGTAAGGCTTTCAACGCCAATCGCTCCGCCATTTTATCCGCCCGTTTGAGCGTGCGGGAGAGGCGGGCGATCCGGGCAAAGAGTTTGGGCACGTCAATTTCGCGCAGGGGATCGGGACGGAGCTTTTTAACCTGGCGCTTATAGCGGCGCGGCTTCGGCAGATTGTGTGGCATGGTGATGGACAGCCCGCTCAGACGGATTTTCCCGGCCTCCATATCGGCCTGAAGCTGATCTTCCTTGAGGAGCCATTTTGGTGTGCCTGGTGTTTTGGATGTTTGACCGCCCGTTTTGTCTTCGTCGTCCGGTGTTGCGAGTGTTCCTTCAGCACCGGAGACCCCAGCGGAGGCTGGGGTCCATGCCTGAGTTTTGACTGCGTGCTCGCCAGTTGATCGGATGCGTGGATACCAGTCTTCGCTGGTATCTACGGGTTGAGTTTGAGACGCCTTGAGTTTCTTAAACACCCGCTCATCCGCCCGCGTGCGTTCAACCAGCATGCCGGCCATCCAGAGGATAAAGCTCCGGAGCATGTGCTCCATCCGGCGGACGTGAATGTCCAGCCGCTCGGCCAGAAGCGCTTGCATGCGCGGGTAAAGGCGATGGAAGGAATGATGGGGGTGAAAGGCGGAAAAGCTCGTCGGGTGCTTGCCCGGCGAGAGGCTCGCATCAAACAGCGCCTCTATTGCCGTTATATAGCCAGCAATCCGGCTCGCATAACCGGCAAACTGGTCTTCAGGCATGGAAGGGGCGGGCAGGTCCGACATGCATTGGAGTTTATGGTCGGGTGGAGAGCGTGGGATAAGATAATTTCTGATCTCACGCGAGTTCGCTTTCGCTCACTGCTCCGATGGGGCGGGCTATCGCCCGTCGCCCGGTTGGGCTCTGCCGAGCTGCGCTCGGAGTCACTTCGCATGAGCTTAGTGACACACTACAGATTGGTTCCGATGTCATCCCGGATGCGGCGCGGTATGGAATGATGCGGGGCTGGTCCGGGACCTTATTGGTTTGTTATTCGCCTAAGTTCCCGTATCTGCAAAGCGTCATGATCATTGGTTTCCGTTCGACTTCGCGAACATGAAACAGGCTCGAGGCTGCCTCGCGCCGCATTGCGCACGGGATGACATTTGTTATTCGCCAATCTGCACACCCCAAAACAGAGATTTCTCCATCGTCGGTATTTTGCGCCGTTTTCTTTTGAACAGTTGGGAGCGCCAACAATGCCTTTGTCATTCCGGAGGCCAAGAGCGGGTCGGGTGAACGGTTGAATCTATCGCGGTTTGCAAGGTTGATTTCAGAGCCGGTTTTGATGACTGATGGGGGGAAGTGTTTGATCGGGGCGGGTTTATGCGCAAACTTCTGGCATTGTTTCCAATTGCTTTTCTGGCTGGTCTGGCTGCCTGTGGTGGCGGAGGCGGCTCGGGTGGCTCAGGTGGCGGAGGCTCAACACCGCCTCCGACCAATTCGGCACCTCAATTCACGATTTCAGCTGACATTACGTCAGATGAGAATGAGACGGTTTCGGTGACCATCACCGTTTCCGATGCCAATGGCGATGCGATCACCGTCTCGCTGTCTGGTGGGGCAGATGCGGCCTTGTTTTCCCTCGATACGTCGTCGCTTGTGCTGACGTCTAACACCAGTTTCGACTTTGAAGCCCCGCGCGATGCCAATGCCGACAATGTGTATGAAGTGACGCTGACCGCCAGTGATGGTCAGACGACTGTCAGCCGGACGTTCATGATCACCATCACGAATGTCATCGAAGGGTTTGCGGATCTGCGCGCCGTGGCGTTTCTCGGCAATCAGGTGAATATGGACACGGGACAAGTGGTGGCTGTGTTGCCCGATATTGATGGCGACAATCGCGATGAGATTTTGTTCGCGGCGGGCCGGTCAGATGTGTCGACCGTCGATTATGAAGGCGCGGTGTATCTGGTCAGCGGAGCCGCATTGGCAGAGTTCACTGAGCCTTATTATGACCTCGCAGATGGCGTGCCGCCCGGCGTGCTTCGCTTTGATGGCTCCGGGCCTGAAGATATTGTCGGCCTTGGCGTTGAATCGCTAGGTGATCTCGATGGAGATGGTCTGGCGGAGCTGACGATCGGGCTCAACAAACTCGACGATGAGAGTGTGTTCATTCTGAAGGGAAGCGCGTTGCGGACGGCGCTGTCCGGCGGGACGCAGACCTTTCGGTTGCGGGAAACCAGCGGCACGGGCATGGCGATCGAAATTGAGGCCAATCCGGATGAGCATGGCGGGGTTGGCACGCTGACGCGACCTGTCGGGGATTTCGACGGAGATGGAAAGCCTGAATTGCTGGTCTGTGCGCCATGGTCTGACAGTGGTGATCCGGGGTTCAAGACCGCCAAGGGCTATGTGCTGTTCGGAGACGCCATTTCAGCAGCGCTGGTGAGCAATTCCAATATTCAGCTCGATCAGGTGGTGTCTGATGGCGATGGCGTTTTGCTGCGCCAGGAAACCGGACAGAATTTTTCGTGCGAGTCGGGCTCTGCGGCGGGCGATTTCTATGCCGATGGCGTGGATGACCTGCTCTATCCCGATCCGAGTTATGACTCTCCGTATGGTCGGGGTGCGACTCATATCGTGTTCGGACAGGCGATTGTGGCGGCGCGTGCCTCGGGCGATCCGATTCTGCTGGGGGATCTGGCGCCCAATGGTCAGGGCATGACATTCTTTCCGGAGCGCACGGATGCCGGGACCGGAGGGAATGCCTATGGTGTCGGGGATGTGAATGGCGACACATACGATGACATTCTGATCACGGGCGGCGGAAACACCTATCCGGATGATATCTATTTGGGCGGTGTTTCTTATGTTCTTTATGGCGGACCCGATTTTTCAGCACTCACCGCGTCGGGCACCTCTCCGGAGCTGGATGACAGCAATACGCAGGGGTTATTTGTCTTTACCCAGGCGATAGACCTGAACCGGGGTGTGCAGCTGAATGGCGCGCGGGAATATGACAATGTGGATATGGAGCGCCTTCCTGGCGGCGATATGGATGGTGATGGCAAAATGGACATCATCATCTCGTCTGGCTTTGCAAATGGCGACGATCTGACGAACTCAGGCGAGGTGTATGTGGTGTATGGGGCGGCGCTCTCTACGCCAGCGCTGCTCAGTCTCGGCGAAGTCGGGGATGAAGTGGCGGGACTTCGGTTTGTCGGCATGGATGCCTTTGATATTGCCGGTAGTGACTCGGCGTTTGGTGATTTTGACGGCGACGGAAAGCAGGACCTTGTGATTGGCGCTTTGGGGGCCGATCCGAATGGCGTCTCGCGCGGCGGCGAGATCTACATTCTTTCAGGAGCGGGCATTGCGGACAATGCGAATTCTGATGGTGAGATTGGCCTGAAGACGTTCTTTCCTGAACTCGACGATCCTGATTAGGGCAGCGTAATATGCGATAATGGGCTGCTGGTCCGGGGCCTTTTTCGTTTGTTATTTGCGCATGGTCCCGTGTCTGCAACGCGTCAATTTGCGCCGCATTGCGCACGGGATGACAATCGCATTGGATTTCTAGGTGTTTCTAATATTTTGCTCGGGCTTGTTCCTCCCGGGGTCGGTCGTGCTGCGCCGTCGCGTTGCTCGTGTCGCCGCGAAGTTATTCAGGAGCGTTTCTCCCCATAATTGCGGGTATTTTGACGCGACAAGACGCGCGACTCGGTTAGATTGAAAGGTCAGGAGTACACAGAATGTCCGACCTTATGGATTCCGGTGAAGAAAACATCATCGATGAACCGCTGAACACGGCGCTGTCGCGGCGCTATCTGGCCTATGCGCTGTCGACGATCACCAGCCGGGCGCTGCCCGATGTGCGCGACGGACTGAAGCCGGTTCAGCGCCGCATTCTTTATGCGATGCGTGAGCTGAAGCTGAACCCGGATGCGAGCTATCGGAAGTGTGCGAAAATCGTCGGCGAGGTGATGGGTAATTATCACCCGCACGGCGATAGCGCGATTTATGACACGTTGGTGCGGTTGGCGCAGAGTTTTTCCGTGCGGTATCCGCTGGTGGATGGTCAGGGCAATTTCGGCAATATCGATGGCGATAGCGCCGCGGCCATGCGGTATACGGAAAGCCGGATGACGGAGGCGGCGAAGCTGCTTCTGCAGGGGCTGGAAGAGAATGCAGTCGATTTCCGCGATACCTATGACGAGCAGGATAAAGAGCCGGTGGTTCTGCCGGCGGCCTATCCGAACTTGCTGGCAAATGGCTCGACCGGGATCGCAGTGGGCATGGCGACCAGCATTCCACCGCATAATGCCGCTGAGCTGATCGATGCGTGCCTGCTGTTGGTGGAGCGCAAGAGCACGACGGTGGATGAGTTGCTGGAGGTGATGCCGGGGCCGGATTTTCCGACGGGCGGCATTCTGGTGGAGCCGAAGGAAAATATCCGCGAGGCCTATGCGACCGGGCGGGGCAGTTTCCGCACGCGGGCGAAATGGCATCAGGAAGATCTGGGGCGCGGCACCTGGCATATCGTGGTCACGGAAATTCCGTTTCAGGTGCAGAAGGGTAAGCTGATCGAGCGGCTGGCTGAGCTGATCGATGGCAAGAAAGTGCCGCTGCTGGGCGATGTGCGCGATGAAAGCGCCGAGGATATTCGCCTCGTGCTGGAGCCGAAGTCGAAGACGGTGGACCCGGATATGCTGATGGAGAGCCTGTTCAAACTCTCTGATCTGGAAAGCCGGTTCTCGCTGAATCTGAACGTGCTGGATCGTGGCGCGCCGAAGGTGATGAATCTGAAACAGGTTCTGCAGGCCTATCTGGATCACCGGAAAGATGTGGTGGTGCGGATTGCCCAGCACCGGCTGGATAAGACGCTGGCGCGTCTGGAAGTGCTGGAAGGCTATCTGATTGCGTTTCTGAATCTGGATGAAGTGATCCGGATTATCCGCGAGGAAGACCATCCGAAAGCCGAGCTGATGAAGACGTTTGGGCTGACGGATAATCAGGCGGAAGCGATACTGAATATGCGGCTGCGGTCTCTGCGCAAGCTCGAAGAGATGGAGATCAAGGGCGAGCATGCCGAGCTGGAGAAGAAGCGCGATAGCCTTCAGGCGCTGATTGGCTCTGATCGCCGCCAGTGGACGGAAGTGGCGAAGGGCCTGAAAGAGGCGCGCGAAGTGTTCGCTCCGGATACGGAGCTGGGGCGTCGCCGGTCTGTGTTTGGTGAGGCGCCGGAGCATGATGGCGATGCGGTGATGGAGGCGCTCATCACGCGCGAGCCGATCACGGTGGTGCTGTCGCAGCAGGGCTGGCTCCGCGCGCTGAAAGGCCATGTCGCAGACCTTTCCAACACAAAATTCAAGGATGGCGATGATCTGGCGCTGTCGGTGCAGATGGAGACGACGGACAAGCTGATCCTGATGTCATCCGATGGCCGGGCGTTTACGCTGGGCGGCGATAAGCTGCCGAGTGGCCGCGGGCAGGGCGAGCCGATCCGGTTCCAGATTGAGCTCGAGGAAGAGCATTCCATTGTCGATATGTTCAAACTGGTGCCGGAGCAGAAACGCCTGATGGCGTCGTCGGGCGGGTATGGATTTATCTGTCCGGAAGGTGAGCTGGTGTCGTCGCGGAAGGCCGGCAAGGCGGTGGTGACGACCTCATCTGACAGCAAGCTCATGATTACCAAAGTGGCAGAGGGCGATATGGCGGCGGTTGTCGGTGAGAACCGGAAGCTGTTGATCTTCTATGCGGCGGATCTGCCGGAAATGCCTCGCGGTAAAGGCGTGAAGCTGCAGAACTATAAAGATGGCGGCCTGGCGGACGCGAAGATCTTCAAATCTGAAGAGGGCTTTACCGTGACCGATGGCGCAGGACGTCAGCGCACCTTCCCGGACTGGCAGGATTATATGGGGCGTCGGGCTTCTGCAGGCCGTATGGCGCCAAGAGGGTTTCCGCGGAATGGGACTTTCTCTGGTTAAGGTGCTCGCTGAGTTTCCGGGCGAAAGCCCGGATCACCTGCGCCTCCGCCATTTTTATTTGCTCTCGCGAGACGAGTGTCTCGCATAGAGCGCGTTCAGGGCTGTTCTGGTTAAGTTGCTCGCCGCTGTTCGGAGCTGACGCTCCGGCGGCTGCGCCTGCGCGGTCGCTTGTGGGGTGCTCCACATAAATGTGAGAGCCTGCTAAGAACTATTTATACATTCCATCACGAAGAATGATGCCGTGTTCGGCATAGACTTTCAAACCGGCAAGCATATGTGACCAGCCCATGCAGTTTCCGTATGAGCCTTTGAGGGCTGTTTCGCGGTCTGATGGCCAGCCTTCCTCGCGAATGGTGACGAGTGTGCGTGTGTTGTCATCCAGCGGTTCAAACGTCATGGTGGCGGTGGTGTCGTATTTCGGGCCATCATAGCCGGGCTCATAAGCTTCCCATTCGAGTACGATGCGGCGGTTCTCCTCGACTTCGACGATCTTAACCGGGAAAGCGCCGGGATAATCGTGAAAATCCCAGATGACGGTCGCGCCGGTTTTCATCCGGCCTTTCGCTCCGCCTGTCGTGAAGTAACTGGAGAGTTTGTCCGGATCGACAACGTATTCGAATGTCTCTTCGACTGATTTAGATATGCGCGCGCTGACTTCGAATGTGAGTTTCACAACACCCTCCATTGTTTGGTAAGAAAATATGTTATAAAAATATAACATGTCAAATGAAGAAATTGAAAACCGGATATTCAAAGCGTTGGCCGCACCGGTGCGGCGGCGGATTCTGGATGCGCTGAAGGACAATCCGATGACGACCGGAGAGCTGGCGGATCGGTTCGACGAGATCGACCGGACGACTGTGATGCAGCATTTGCGTGTGCTTGAAGCGGCAGACCTGATCATCCCGGTGAAGCGGGGCCGGGTGCGGTGGAATCATCTGAACCCGCTTCCCATCAAAGATATTCACGACCGCTGGATCGGCCCCCATGCGGCAGGCGCAGTGGACAAGCTCGCCAAATTGAAAGCCGGGCTGGAAGGTGAGGTAGAGATCAGCGCAAAAGCGTCGTCAGAATAGCGCCGAGCAGGGCTTCAGGCGCGTCTTCCTGCACGAGGTGCGCGGCATCAGGAATGACGGTGAAACTGTCGGCTTTTAGAAGGTCACGGAGTTTTCGGCCGCGCTCGAGCGGAATGAAGCTGTCATGCTCGCCCCAGATAATGTGGATGGGAAAGTCGCAAGGCGCGTATCGCTCAGAGGCTTCAGCAATGTTGTTCGTGTTTGCGTGGGCGATCTGGCGGTAGAAAGACGGCTGGCCGTCCGGCCCGCAATAGGCCGAGAGGTAAATGTCTGACACGTCAGTCGACAGCGGCTGAAAGGCGGCATTCTGGATATACGCTTTGAAAAGGGCGGCATGGGCATAGTTCGGCAAGCCTGCAAAGGCCTCTTCGTGTTGGGCGACGTGCTGATAGAAGGGCGACCCCGATGGCAGAAGCGCAACAGAATCGATGAGGTGAAGCGTTGCGTAATCGACCCCGTGCAGGAAATGAGCTCTGAGCGCAGCGAGACCGCCGAAATCATGTCCGATCATGTGAGGCCGGTCGAGTTTCCAGAAACGAATGAGGTCATGAAGGAGCTGGCTTTGCCGACTCTCATCGACAATCTGATCGTCATGTTTCTCCGACAGACCGGTGCCCGGCATATCGAACGCGTAGACGGTGAAGTTGCACGCGAGCCCTGAGATCAGTTTTCGCCAGGACTGTGAAGACCAGGGAAACCCATGAACCAGCACAAGCGGAGGGCCTGCGCCCCATTTACCCCATGCGATCCTGTCTCTGTTGAACTGAAAACTCTCAGTGAGGGGCAACATCAGGTTTCTCCATATTGTCATATCGCAAAACAGCGATATAACGATGAAATGTCAAATCGAAACGATCAGATGAAGGCTCTGGCGAATGAAAGCAGGGTGGAAGTGCTGAAGATTCTGAAAGATCCGAAAGCGCATTTCGGCCATCAGATGTCTGCTGATGTGTCGGAATTTGGGGTGTGTATCAATCTGCTGGCGGAGAAGCTGGGATTGGCGCAGCCCACAGTCAGCCGACATGTCGATATCCTGAGACGTGCTGGATTTCTGAAGATCAGACGGTTTCAGAAATGGTCGTACTGTTCCAGAGATGAGGCCGCGTTGAGAGAGTATCATGAATGGCTCTCGCAAGATCTCGCGATCGAACATGACAGCTGTAAATAGGCGATGAATGGCAACCTGCCGATGTGGTGTCTCGCAATAACCATCAGTCATTTCATCTGAGAGGCTTTCAGGCCTCAGAACTGAATTTTCTGACAAAATAATTGCAAATAATTCGCAGAAGCAGCTGCAAGTTTGATTTCTCTAGATAAGAACGCCTCTCATTAACGCGACGGGGAAATCAATGCAGAGCGTACTTAAAGCCGGGATAGCACTTTCCGGTCTGCTATTTGTTGCAAACGGGCCGGCCGCATTTGGCCAATCTGATATGGAAACTCGCGGGCAATCTACCGACGGCGCTGAAATGACGAAGTCGTCAGACGGCGAGAGCCGGATGGACAATATTGTTGTGACGGCGTCGGGCTTCCAGCAGCAGGTCATCGAAGCACCAGCAAGTATCACGCTCGTGCCACGTCTGGAGCTTGAGCAACAACGTGTGAGCAGTCTTGCAGAAGCACTGCAGAACGTTCCAGGCATTGATGTCGGAAATGGCGTGGGCAAGACAGGCGGCCAAATTATTTCCATTCGCGGTATGCCGAGCGATTACACTTTGGTTCTGGTGGATGGACGCCGCCAGAATGCTGCGGGCAATGTGACGCCAAATGGATTTGGCGAGACGTCTTCCAGCTTTATTCCGCCGGTTTCGGCCATTGATCGGATCGAAGTTGTTCGCGGACCGATGTCGACGCTTTATGGGTCGGACGCCATGGGCGGTGTCGTCAACATCATTACCCGGACGCCGGATGAGGAATTCGGTCTGGATCTGGGACTCGATACAACGCTTCAAAGCGATGACGATTTCGGAAATAGCCTTAATTCGACCGTCTATGCCGATGGCCCGATTGTGCCGGGGCAGGTCGCGTTCGCTGCGCGGGGGCGCTATTTCGAACGCGAAGCTTCAGAGCTGGTCTATGAAGATGCCAATGGCGACCCGATCGAAGTGTCCCGACGCGGACCATCACCGGTTGGCGCTGACGCTGGGGCTGCGCATGGATGATCACAGCGTTTTTGGTGAGCATTTCAGCCCGCGCGCCTATCTCGTCTGGAATGCAAGCGAGATCTTTACTTTAAAAGGCGGTGTCAGTCGCGGGTTCAAGACGCCGCGATTGGAACAGATCGCACCGGGCATTATCGGCTTCCGGGGACAGGGCACGATCCCTGTGCTGGGGACGCCGAGCCTGCAGCCTGAGACGAGCACAACTTATGAAGCGGCAGCCTTCTTTGAGCCCGGGTTCGGCTTTAGCGGTAATGTGTCGGTGTTCAAGAACGTGTTCGAGGACAAGATTGCAAACGGACCGCAGCTCAACAATTGTGCGTTTGGGCTGACTGAGGCCGAGAATAATGCGCTTCCGCCTTCCGATTCTTGCGTAAATTATGGCTTCTGGCCACGCCCGGCGACCTATTCGCAGTCGGTGAATGTGAATTTCTGAGGGGATTGTCCGAATTTGATGTGAAGGGGAGAGCTTCGGTTCTCCCCTGAACCGGGGACGGGCGGCAGATGGAGTCTGAGCTATGTCTTAGAACTTGCCGTGCGGAGACCTTTGCGGGTAACTTCGCGCATATCTGTTTCGGGGAGTCGCACCAATGACTGGACTATACGTCATTCTGGGTATCATCGCGCTGATCGCGGTTATCGTAATTGGCATTTATAACGGCCTTGTGGCCAAGCGGCAGCAATGTCGTCAGGCGTTTGCGGATGTCGATGTGCAGCTGAAACAACGCCGCAATCTGATCCCGAACCTTGTTGAGACGGTCAAAGGCTATGCGAGCCACGAGAAAGAAACGCTGGATGCGGTGATCTCGGCGCGAAATTCTGCCATTGCCGCAAAAGGCCCGCAGGAGACCGCGGAAGCGGAAGCCATGGTGGCGGGCGCGCTCGGCAAGCTGTTTGCTCTGGCTGAGGCCTATCCGGACCTGAAAGCCAATACAAACTTCCTCGAACTGCAGAAAGAATTGTCTGCGATTGAGGACAAGCTTGCAGCGGCGCGCCGGTTCTACAACTCTGCGGTTCAGCAATACAATACGGCGCGGGAAACCTTCCCGGCGGCTCTGTTTGCGAGTTCGTTCGGCTTCAATGCAGAAGAATTCTACGATCTGGGCGAAGAGGTCCGTGCGGATCTGTCTATTGTGCCTGAGGTTAAGTTCTAAAATACCCTGACAGGTTGATTTCGACTCCCGTTTTTTCGCCCATCATGGCATATAGCTGTCGGGTGAAGAATGGGGGACGAAATGCACAGGCCAGAGATTTCAGCCGTACACGCGGCAATGCTCGCCAAGGGATATGTCGTTTTCGACAATCCCAAAGGCTATGACATCAACATTGTCGGCATAAGGGCAACCCAGCGCGTGCCGGATGTGTTTGATGATCTGCTGACTGTGTCCTGGGTGGACCGGGTGACGGGTGAATGGGTGTCGCATATGTGGAATGCGACGACGGATTGCGGGCTATTGGCCGCAGAGCAATCGACCATTGAAGGCGGTCCGGCTTTTCTGGCTCCAGGACAATATCGCAGTTCTCATATGATCCGGAAGCATCAGGGGAAATATGATGCCGTCTGTCAGAAATGGGGGATGAACCTGCCGGTTTTCCGGCTCGGAAATGTGGAGGATTACGGCAAGACGGTCGACTGGAAGCCGTCTTTCACCTGGTTTGGCAATGGGACGGGCATCAATATCCACCGCGCCAGAGAGCAGGGCGTGACGCCGCGCGTCGCCAACTGGTCGGCCGGATGTCAGGTGTTTGAACATGCCGCCGATTTTGAAGCGTTTATGGGGATTTGTCGCGCGGCCAAGAACATCTGGGGGAATTCCTTCACCTATACACTGATCGATGAGGCGGATCTGGAGCCTGGAGGACTGGGCGGTATGACGGCAGACGAAGACGACGTTGATGGCGGGACGGGGCCTGAAACCGATTGAGATTGCGCCTTTTTAAGGAGGCATAAAAAGCCCGCCGATCTGGCGGGCTTTTTCTTTATAAATTGTCTTTCGATCACGCGGCGAGTACGGATACGGCTTTCGCGTTGACGAATTCCTTCATTCCGAAGCCGCCATGCTCGCGGCCAAAACCGGAATTCTTCACGCCGCCAAAGGGCAGGTTTGGTGCGGCGATATCATAGCCATTGATGACCACCATACCGGTGTCGAAATAGGTTTTCGCGAGCTTTTCAGCGCGTTCGACATTGGACGAGATAATGCCGCCACCAAGGCCATATCGGCTATCATTGGCGATGCGCATTGCATCTTCATCGTCTTTCGCCTTGATCACGGACGCGACGGGGCCAAACAGCTCGTCATCATATGCAGGCTGGCCGGGTTTGACATTGACCAGAACCGTGGCTGGATACCATGCGCCCGGGCGGTCTGGAATTTCACCTCCGCAGAGGATTTTCGCGTCTTTCTCGACACTTTCCATGACTTGGTCGTGCAGATCATCGCGGAGCGCCGTGCGCGACATGGGGCCGAGCTTGGTTCCCTTTTCCATAGGATCACCGGGCTGAATCGCCTTCATGGCTTCGGTGTATTTTTCGACGAATGCGTCATAGTGCTTCTCCGTGACGATGAAGCGTTTACCGTTTACGCAGGTCTGTCCGTTATTAAAGATGCGGGCCATGACTGATGTGTTCACAGCAGTCTCCAGATCGGCATCCTCGAGAATGAGGAAGGCGTCGTTAGAGCCGAGCTCCAGCACTGTTTTCTTAAGCATCTCGCCTGCTTTGGCACCGACATGTTTACCGGCTTTGTCGCTGCCGGTGAGGGTAACGCCGCGCACCAGATCGTTCTCGATCACTGTGTCTGACTGATCATGGCTGATCCGCAGAACCGTGAAGAGATTGTCTGGCAGGCCAGCCGCCTTGAAGATTTCGGCGAGGAACAGACCGCTGCCCGTACAGCTTTCAGCGTGCTTCAGAAGAACGCCATTGCCTGCCATCAGGTTCGCGATGGAATAGCGGATTGCCTGATAACAGGGGAAATTCCAGGGCTGAATTCCGTAGACCACGCCAATCGGGGAGTAGGTGATGGTGGCACGCTCGCCATTTGGATGGTCGCGGGTTTCATCAGCCAGTTCGGCGGGACCATTCTTCGCAGTGTACTCACAAATGCCTGCGCAGAGCTCGATCTCCTGTTTTCCGCCGGCCAGAAGTTTGCCGGTTTCGCGGGTCATGAGTTCCGCAAATTCATCTTTCCGGGCGCGGAGCTCTTTTGCAACATTGTTAATGATTTCGGCGCGGTCTTCATGAGAGGTGAGGCGCCAGTCGAGAAAGGCGTTGTGACAGCTCTGAACTGCGTCCTTCAATTCAGCATCGCTCATCAAAGGGTAAGTTTTCAGCGGTTGGCCATTTGCGGGATTTACGGTTTTCAAGTCAGTCATGATGGTCCTGTCTTTTTGTTCGAATATGCAGACTGAACACATGGCTGGAGCGCTGAGTTCCGAAGGTGTTGCGCTAACACGGATCAAAAGAATTTAATGTCTTCAAGGGGTGGTCGCAGGCAGCAAACGCACTACGGCCCGGCATTTGCTGCCGCAAACCGCTCATTTTCCGCTTCGAACATCGCGCGGACCTTGTCGCCGTTTGTGGGTTCTTTTTCGAGGGTTTCCGGGTCCCAGGAATGGCGGTCGGTATCGAAGAAATCCCCGCCATAAATGTGGATGCCGCCTGTAAAGCGTAGGAGCGGATTGGTCACCGAATGGATGGCGTCCTTGCCGAGGGTGGCGACATCGCCCTCGAACAGGCAGTTTGCGCCGAGTGATTTGAGCCCGTCCTCAGTCTCGCGCCAGAAGATATTGTCCTCGCGCCCCGTATAGATGCCAATCATGGCCCACATTTCGTAGTTGTGCGGCAGGAGACACATACGCGGTGTCCAGGTTGCGGCGAAGATGGTCAGGGTTGGCGAGCGGTGGAGTACGTCCATGCCCGCGCTGGTCGGCTCACCAATGCCGCGGAGGACGTCAGATGGATCAGACACGGCGCGCGTCAACACTTCGCGCACTGCACCGATGGCGTCGGTTTCGGCGTTCGCGGCGATGCAGTCAGCGGTGAATTGGTCGCGGTCGAATTTGGTCATGGGCTTATTCTGTCTGCGGTCCAAACTGGAGTAAGATGCTCAGGCGATATACGAAGGCATACAATATTAAGGGAAATAGAGCGATGCGCATTCGATTGAGCTTGATCTCAATACTCCTGATGAGTTTTGCGATCTCAGCGTGTGCAACCTCGAAACAACTCCGACCCGCGACATCAGATTACCTGGATTCAGTGGCAAAGAAAAACAGAGGTGGCGTTTCGGTTGTTCTGAAAAACGGTTGGACCTGGAACTCGAGCGCTTATTCAACTTTCAAATACGATGGCCTCGGGGGCCAGACGCCATATTTCTGCTCCAACTCCTTTTGTGCCGCCTACCGAGACATCGCAGAAGTGAGCTATGCTTCTGGCGGGGCATCGCTTGGAGATGTTTTGTCCGGGGGAGGTCTGGCAACCGGAATTCTTATTGTCGGATTACCAGTGGTCGCAATTTCGGAGTTGGGTGACTTGGTTGATGACGATCAACCGAAGAGTGTGAACGCAGCAGTCGAAACTGTCGACGTCGAACCCGATTTCGAGAGCGATCCTCAACGCCAATTGCGCGCAGACTATGAGGCAAGGTTAAACGAGGCGTGCTACGGCAGCGAGAAGGTGCCAGATGCGAGCATCAGGTCGAGTGAGGCGCGACGATTGTTTGTCACCAATTACGCACGTGAATTATCCGGACATTGCCTGAGTTTTCTTGTCAGAACCCGATGGGGATTGCCCGAAACCGGCGTTTCGATGCAAGTTCGAGCCAATCAATTTCAGGTGTTTCACGCTCTCAAAGCCCTCGGCAATACCAGGCTTGCCTGGGAGGCGGCGCATTGTGATGGCGTCTTTATCGCAAATTACAATCCGATCCGAGAGCTATCCTCGGGAGAGATGCCGTTCAAGTATGACTCCATTGAGTTTAATCAGCAGACAATTGATCAAGTTATCTCGCTGATGAATGACCCAGATCTGTTTAGCTATGAATTTGACTTTGCTCATTTCTGCGAGACTCAGGGATTAGGCACGGTGGCTTCGGACATGTTAGAGCGGAGACAAGAGGCAGTGCTTGAGCTTTTCAGCCCGTTCAGACGACATTCGACTTTGCGACTGAACGGCTCCGAAATGGAGTTGTCCGGTCATCGTGGTAGGATGTTCCCGCCAAACCCCTAAACAGTAGCGCTATCGCGTCAGGCTCGGGAGCCAGGTTGCAAGGGCAGGGATGGCCGCGACCAGGGCAATCATGAGGAGCTGCAGGCCAATGTAGGGCAGCGCGCCTTTCCAGATATCGAGGGTTTCGAGGTCAGAGGGCGCCGCGCCTCGAAGGTAGAACAGCGCAAAGCCGAATGGCGGGGTCAGGAAGCTCGTCTGAAGGTTCAGCGCCATGAGAATGGCGAGCCAGACCGGATCAAAGCCCGCGACGATGAGCGGTGGGGCAACGAGTGGGACCACCACAAAGACGATCTCGATAAAGTCGAGGAAAAAGCCGAGGACAAACATGACCAGCATGGCGACGATGAGCGCGCCCCATTTTCCGCCTGGTGTGGCTGACAGAAGGTCATGCACCAGATCGTCGCCGCCAAAGCCGCGAAAGACGAGGCTGAACAGGCTGGCACCGATCAGGATAAGGAAGACCATGGATGTGATCTCAACCGCGCTTTTCATGGCGGGCATGAGTTGTTCGCGGCGGTGAAGCACGAGCGCTCCTGCTGCGAGGCCTGTGAGGAAGAGCGCTGAGGCGAAGAGCGTGAGCGCAATGCCGATGCCATTCACGGCAGACACGGTTTCAACGGCGATCCGCAGATCGAACAGGTTACGGAACAGGATGACGGCGACGATTGACGCGAGCGAGATCAGGATGAGGCGCGTCAGGCCGGTTTCATTTTCCTGAGAGAGGCGCAGGCCTGCGAGCAGTACGGCGCCCGCTGCACCAACTGCCGCGGCTTCGGTCGGGGTTGCGATGCCGAACAGGATGGAGCCGAGCACGGCGATGATCAGAAGAAGTGGCGCACCGAGCCCGAAGGTCAGCTCTTTCGTCGTGAGTGGTGGGGAGTCATCCTGTTCGACAGCGGGACAGGCTGCGGGTCTGAAGAAGGCAGTGAAGGCGACATAAGCTAGGTAGAAGCCGACGAGCAGGAAGCCTGGAATAAGGGCGCCCGAGAAGAGGTCGCCCACGGAGACAACAAAGCTGGTGCCTGAACCCATGCGGCTCGCGGCCTGACTTGCCGCATTTGAAACGGCATCCGCCAGCAGAATGAGAACGATGCTGGGCGGAATGATCTGGCCGAGCGTGCCGGATGCCGCAATGGTGCCTGAGGCCAGGCGCGGATCATAGTTTTGCTTCAGCATGGTTGGCAGGGCGATGAGGGTCATGGTGATGACGGTCGCGCCGACAATACCGGTCGAAGCGGCAAGAAGTGCACCGACGAGGATGACCGCAAAGCCGAGGCCGCCCCTGACCTTTCCGAGCAGGCGACTTGCAATGTGCAGAAGGTCTTCGGCGACACGGGAGCGTTCGAGAATGACGCCCATGATTATGAAAAGCGGAACGGCGACGAGCGTCTCGTTCTGCATGATGGTTTCGCCTTGTATCCGGCTGGGCAGGGAGCGAAGCATGGGTTCGGGGAATGCGCCGAGGCCAATACCGATCAGTGCGAACAGGAGCGCGACACCGCCAAGGGTGAGCGCCACAGGATAGCCCATGAGCAGCGCGCCAATCGCGGTGAGAAACATCAGGATGGCGAGGATGATTTCAAGCTCCATGACCCGCTCCTTCGCTCTGAGGTGTTTGCGGCTCGAGATGCCCTGTCAGGCGAAGCGCGGCTTTGAGCGCTTCTGACAGGCCCTGAACAATCATCAGGATCGCGAAGATTGGCAGCAGCGTCTTGAAAAGAAAGAGGATGGGCAGGCCATCGGTCTCGCGCGAGCCTTCAAAGATGGTCCATGCACGGGTGAGGCCTTGTTCGCCGGTCTGGAGAATGCGGATCATGATGGGGAAGAGAAAGAGATATATGCCGGTCAGCTCGATCCAGTTGCGCCCGGTTTCACCAAAGCGCGGTCGGAAAATATCAACGCGAACATGAGCGCTGTTTCGCAAGGCGACAGCACTGCCAAACATGAAGAGTGTGGCAAACCCATAGATCACGAGCTCTGACAGCCAGGTGAATGACAGGCCCATTGCATAGGATGCCAGCACGGCAGTCAGCTGGATCAGCACAAGAAACATCGCGGCGAAAATCGAGATCTCAAGTGCGATGCCTGTCAGCCGGTCGATGAATTCGGATAGGCCACGGGAGGGTTTGTGCACGAGATCGGGCAGGATCAGTGTCACTAAGGGCAAGAGAAGCAGAACGGATAGGCCCAGACCCAACCAGTTCAGATATCGGCCGAAAAGAAGGAATATGTCCTGAAGGTCCATAACAGAGACTAGCTGCCAGCTTCTGCGCCGAGTTGGCGGGCGGCGTAATACGGGCCATCGGACACGGCTGCCCAGTCGCGCATTTTGCGAAGGCTTTCTTCAAAGCTTTCATAGATGCGTTTTTCCAGCCCATCACGACCTGAGGCGGCGCGCACGTCGCGGGAGGCTTCGGACATGGCTTTCACCACATCATCCGGGAAAGAGCGCAGCCGGACATCATGTTCGCGCTGAAGAATGTCGAGATACATGGCGTTGAAATGGGTGAATTCGCCGAGTGAGGTGTGGTTCACGCTTTCGCAGGCGGCTTTGACGATTGCCTTTTCGCCGGGGGTGAGATCGTTCCAGACGCGGAGATTCATCCCGACTGCGAGGGATGCACCGGGCTCGTGGAAGCCGGGGCCATAATAATAAGGGGCCTCGCGATAAAAGCCGAGCGTGTAGTCATTCCACGGACCGACCCATTCAGTGGCGTCGATGTTTCCGGTCTGGAGTGCCTGATAAATTTCGCCGCCCGGAAGCGCCTTCGCAGACCCGCCAAGCGCGCGCAGGACATCGCCGCCCTGTCCGGGAATGCGCATCTGAAGTCCGACCAGATCATCCAGCGAGTTGATTTCCTTACGGAACCAGCCACCCATTTGATGGCCTGTATTGGCCGCCTGAATGGATTTGATGCCGTATTGCGCAGAGAGCTCATCCCAGAGTTCCTGCCCGCCACCAAAATCGATCCAGCCCATAAGTTCCTGAGCGGTCATTCCGAAAGGCACAGCAGTGAAGAAGGGGTAGGCGGTGGATTTGGCGGTCCAGTAATATTCAGCGCCGTGATACATGTCGGCAGAGCCGTTTGCCACGGCATCAAAGCTCTCAAACGCCGGGACGAGCTCTCCGGCCGCGAAGACTTTCACCTCTATCAGACCTTCGGACATGGTCTGAATACGCTGGGCCACGCGTTCGGCGGCCTCACCAAGGCCAGGAAGGCCTTTGGGCCAGGTGGTGACCATATTGAAGCGGCGGCGATTGCGGCTGACCGCCGGCGCAGCCAGATCTGCGGCTTTTTCCGGGTTTGCGAATGCCGCGGCTGCGCCACCTGCGCCGAGCAGGCCTGCACCGATAAGATTGCGGCGATTGATCATAACACCTCCCCGATGCCGGACTGGGCTGACTCTTTTCGGTCAGTTGCGCGAAACTATGCTTCGTCTTCTAATATGCGCCACTCGTCACCGTCCAGTATTTCGAGTGGCCGGAAGTCCGCCTTATAGCCCATTTTCGGGCTGCTCTCGACCCAATAGCCAAGATAGACATAGTCGAGGTTCAGTTCCTGAGCATAGGCAATGTGATCGAGAATGATGAAATTACCCATGCTCTGAGTCGCGCGTTCCGGCTCGAAGAAGGAATAGACCATAGAGAGGCCATCTTTCAGAACATCGACCAGGGCGGCGGCAATAAGGGTTGAGTCTGGCTCCGGGCCTTCGCGATATTCAAAGACGACGGTGGGCACAGGCGAGCCTTCAACCATGCTGACATAGTCGCGCAAATTCATGCCGGCCATGCCGCCATGAGCATGGCGACCATCCAGATAGCGTTTCAGGAGATTGTATTGCTCGCGTGTCGCCGTCGGGCGTTTGGGTTCGCGGATAAGCGAGGCATTCTTTTTGAGGACCCGCCGCCAGCGCTTCGTGGGCGAAAAGTCTGCTACGGGAATGCGTGTCGCCCGGCAGGCATTGCAGGCCGTGCAGGCTGGTCGATAGGCTATGGATTGCGATCGGCGGAACCCGGAATGGGATAAAGCATCATGCAGAAGCTCTGCGTCAGAGACGGCCAGATTGGTGAAGACTTTGCGTTCTGACTTGCCTTCCAGATACGGGCAAGGCGCGGGGTTCGTCATGTAAAACCGGAGTTGACGATTCGCGATGCCACGGACTGCGGGAGAATCAATGATCTTCATATCACCGACTATGACACTCAGAGACTGAAGCGAAAAGGCGCAATAACCGTGAAGGCTATCCAGATAACGATAACAAGTGGTCCGCCAAATTTGAGATAGTCCATGAAGCGGTAGTGGCCCGGGCCCATGACAAGAAGATTGGTCTGATAAGCGATCGGGGTCGCGAAGCAACAGTTTGCGGCATAAATGACTGCTAAAACAAAGGGTTTCGGGTCCACGCCCAGGAGTTTAGCCGCTGAAATTGCAATCGGTGTGAAGAGGACCGCTGTCGCGGAGTTCGACAGAACATTCGTCATGACTGCGACAAGAAGAAACAGGATGGACAAAACAGCAAGAGTGCCAAACGGAGAAACAAGGTCGACCACGCCCTGGGCAAGTGTGAGGGCTGCTCCGGATTTGTCGAGCGCCATGCCCATGGCGATAGCGGCAGCAATGAGGGTGAAAATACGAAGATCGAGCGAGCGGGCGGCCTGCCGGATGTTCAGACATCCGGTGATGATCATGGCGACCGCGCCGAGCACGGAGGCGTGAAGAATGTCGAGCGCACCAGTGGCAGCAGCGATGACTAAGCCCAGTGTGATGATGCGCGAGATGTGGCTTTTTTCGGTGACCGGAAGCTCGACCTGAGACCATTCAAGCAAGAGTAAATCGCGACTGACGCGGAGATCCTTGAAAGAGGCGGATGGCCCGCATAGGAGGAGCGTGTCGCCGGCTTCGAGACGTATATCGCCAAGACGTGCGCGGATCATGCGGGAGCGGCGCTGTACGCCGAGCACGAGGGTGTTGGTGAGACGACGGAAGCCGAGTTGCTCAATCGCACGCCCGATCATGCGGGAGCCGGGAGCCACGACCGCTTCGATCAACAAAAGACGCGGCGTGGTATTGCCATCCTCGTCAGTCGCGCCGTCCTTGGCCTGCCACATCTGGCGCAACAAGTCTGGTTGAGAGGCTAAAGTGTCGGTCAGTGTCTTCCGGGTCGCCGCAACGATCAGCATGTCGCCAGCTTGCAGAGTAACGTCATCAAATGGCGGAAGAAAGGAGCTCTCTCCTCGCTGGATCATCCGAACGGTCATTTCAGCCAGATCGGGGAACATGCCCGCAATCGCGGTCTGACCGACGAGCGGATTTCCTTCCGTCACGGCAATCTGCGCGATGAATTGCCTGCCAGAGCGCGATACGAGACTGGCCTCAAGTCCTTCGCGGTTAGGCAAGAGGAAACGCGAGGCGAAAACCATATAGATCACGCCCGCGGCTGCGAGGATGAGACCGACGGGGGCCAGCTCAAAAAAGCCGAGCGAGACGCCTTCTGTTGATCGATAGATGTCGGCAGCGAGAAGGTTGGTTGATGTACCAATCAGCGTCGTCATCCCGGCAAAGACGGAAATGAAGCTCAGAGGCTGCATGAGTTTGGACGGTGAGAGTCTCATTTTCTCGGCGAAGGCCGCCATGATTGGCAGAAACATCACAACGACCGGCGTATTGTTGATGAAGGCCGAGGTGACGAATACGGCTGTGAAAGCAGCGATCAGCGTCAGGAAAGGGCGCGCATCATAAGATGACATCATGAAGCGCGACGGGCCATCCAGTGCACCGGTCTGGAACAGGCCTTGCCCGACAACGAGCAGAGCCATGATTGTGATCAGTGCCGGATTGCCGAAGCCGGATAGCAATTCCTCGGGAGACAGGCTTTCACCGCGATGGGGAATGAACTCCTGGAAATAGAAAACGACGAGTAGAACACAGAGCACGGTAATGGAGACCAGCTCCATCGGATATTTATCACGTGTATAGAAATAAATCGCACCAATGACGACGATCACACTCACGATCATCGGCCAGTTTGCGGCTAGGTCCGCCAGCATGTTCTCTCCCACGGTCAAACGACCTTACGTCCTGAAGGCCTGAGCTTTTTTTTGGGTTAAAGCTCGTGTTCAGGCGGGAGGACAGGTGCCTCCCGAAGGAGGACTATGCTGATACGTCGATTACCTGGCAAGTCAGGATCGTCAGGATAGAGAGGTTCAGACCCCGCTTTGCCAGAGACTCGGGCGAAACGATCTGGCATGACGCCATTTTCTGCGAGAATGCGACGAGACGCGTTCGCGCGATCTGACGAGAGTTCCCAATTGGAATAATCAGGATCCGTGCTGCCTCTCCGGTCGGTGTGCCCTGAAATGGACAGACGATTCGGCAGGCGCGCAATAATCGGCGTGATGGCTTCCATGAGTCGAATGGCACGGGAATTCGGGCGCGATGAGCCCGGTTCGAACATGGAGCGACCCTCTTGGTCGACCAGCTGGATGCGCAGACCTTCAGGTGTTTGGTCGATAATAAGCTGTTTAGACAGCTCTGCCAGTTCCGGCATGCTTTCAATGGCCTGACGGAGAGACTGTTCAGCGCGTTCAAACTCAGCGCGCTCGCGAATGGCGAGCGCCGCCTGAAGCGCATCTTCGGACACCTCCAGATTGACCCGCTGAATGGCTGCTTTCGGATCCCGGATTTCCTGACGATCACGTGAAATCGTCCGAGGGGTTTCCGGCGATAATTGTTCAATGATAGATTTTGATCCCTGAGACCGCGAGCCTTCGGTCGAAATGGCTGTGCCGCCCAGTACGCCGCCTGTACCCGACGTAGAGGATGAAACCGCAGCCGGTGCGAAATAGTCGGCGATGCCGCGTTTTTGTTCGGGACTGGTGGTATTGATGAGCCACATGAGCAGGAAAAACGCCATCATCGCGGTCACAAAATCGGCATAGGCCACTTTCCAGGCGCCGCCATGATGACCGCCGCCAGAAACCTTTTTGACCTTTTTTATGACGATAGGTTGATTGCCCGCCATGGTGTGACATGTCTCTCTTCTGGAGACGAATTCCTAGCAGTTTAGAGTTAAGGCAGAGTGGATGAACACTGATAAATCAACAGAAACGGTGTTTGACACACGGGCCTATCGGGATGCGCTGGGCTGTTTCGGCACCGGCGTCTGTGTGATGCTGACAGAAACTGCTGACGGAATTGTGCGGGGCATTACGGCAAACAGTTTTTCGAGCGTGTCGCTGCATCCGCCAATTATTCTCTGGTCGATCGATCTTCAGTCTGATCGGCGAGATTTTTTTGTCGAGTCCGAGACGTTTTCGGTGAATATTCTGCGTGAGGATCAACAGGACTATGCCCGTCAGTTCGCAAAAGACATGACGGCGACACTGCCGGAGGATCAACAAGCGCGGGACTGGCGGAAAACGCCCGTTTTTACAGGCGGGTTGGCGAGCATGGTGTGTGAGACGTTGTGGCGACAGAAAGCGGGCGACCACATTGTGATATTCGGCGGCGTGAAGTCGTTTCGGTCGGAAACAGGAAGCGCGCTCGGATTTTTCAAAGGCGGATATGTGCCGCTGACCTCAGGGAGTGAGTGACCATGGCCCGATGCAGTTTTCTTGGCCTTGGCGTGATGGGTGCGCCTATGGCTCGCTATCTGGTGAAAGCTGGTCACAAGGTCGTGGTGTGGAACCGAACGCAAGCAAAGTCTGAAGCCTGGCTTGAGGCGGTTGGATCGAAAAAGGCAAATATTGCCAACGATCCGGCACAGGCGGCATTTGGATCGGAATTTGTGTTTTCGTGTCTGGGGGACGATCCGGACGTTCAATCAGTCTATGCTGAATTACAGCCGACCATGGGCGGCGGCATGGTGTTGGTTGATCACACCACAGCGAGCGCAGATCTCGCTCGGCAACTGGATGAGGCGGCGATCAAAAAGGGCGCTCTGTTTGTGGATGCGCCGGTGTCAGGCGGGCAGGCCGGTGCTGAAAATGGTCAGCTGACTATTATGTGCGGTGGCCGGGACGAAGCCTTCAAGAAGGCCGAACCGGTGATGCGGGCTTATGCCAAGCAAATAACCCATATTGGCGGACCGGGCGCAGGTCAGCAGGCCAAAATGGTCAATCAGATTTGTATCGCCGGAATTGTGCAGGGGCTGTCTGAGGGCCTCGCCTTTGCGCAGAATGCGGGGCTCGATCCGGCTAAGGTCATCGAAGCGATCTCAAAAGGCGCGGCACAAAGCTGGCAGATGGAAAATCGCTGGCAGACCATGGTTGAGGGCAAGTTTGACTATGGGTTCGCGATAGACTGGATGCGCAAGGATTTGCGGATTGCGCTTGAAGAGGCGCGGGCGAATGGCTCCAAACTCCCTGTGGCGGCGCTGGTCGACCAATTCTATGCTGACGTTCAGGATATGGGCGGCAGCCGATGGGATACGTCCAGCCTGATCGCCCGGCTGACAAAGGGGGGGACAGGGAATGGCGAAGGCGGAGAATAAAACCAAGGCAACGGATGTTGATCCGAAATCGTTTGTGGCCAACGTGGAACACGATGGTCGACGCGCGGACGCCGAGACCCTGCTTGATGTCTTCACTGAGGTGACGGGCCTTGAACCCAGCATGTGGGGGCCGAGCATGATCGGCTATGGGCGATATCATTATAAGTATGAAAGCGGTCGGGAAGGTGAGTTCCTTATGACCGGGTTCAGCCCGCGCAAGGCCAATATGGTGGTCTATGTTCTGCCCGGTTATACCGATCACTCAGACATTCTGAACCGGATCGGCAAGTACAAGCTTGGAAAGTCGTGTCTCTATATCAACAAGCTGGCTGATGTGGATATGGACGTGCTGAAAGAACTGATCACAGCCGGGTTTGACGAAATGAAAACAAGATATCCGAACTGGAAACCGGAATGATTCTGACGGGCAAATGTCATTGCGGAGCAACGGGCTGGGAGTATGAGGGCGACCCGGGCGATGCGACGGCATGCAATTGCTCTTTGTGTCACCGTCTCGGAACGCTCTGGATCTATGATTATGAGAATGAAAAAGTTCGGCTGACGGGGAAGACGCCCGCAAGTTATGCCCGCCATGACAGTCATGATCCATCGCTCGAAATTTTGTTCTGTCCGGCCTGTTGCTGTGTTCTGTCGGGGCGTTCAATCTGCAACGCCATATGAGTGCGTTTTGTACAAGGATCAGATGCCGGGCGGCGAGTGGTTTCGCGGCGCGAGCGTAAATCTGGCAAGCGAAGCGCTTCGGCATGTCGAGGCGGCTGAAGCCTCAGGCCATCCAGAGATTATCTGTGAAAATGAGCTGGGCGAGGTGCAAACGCTGGGCTGGGCTGGCGCTGAACGGAAAGCGCATCATGGCGAGCTATCCAATGATTGGCGGGATTGATCTCGCGGGCTCGGTGGAAGCCTCCGACAGTCTCAATTTCAAACCCGGCGACAAGGTTCTGGTGAATGGCTATGGGCTGAGCCAGACCCATAATGGCGGATATGCCGAAAAAGCGCGCGTGCCTGCAGACTGGGTGATCCCGATACCGGAAACGTTTTCCACCCGGGATGCCATGGCCATTGGAACAGCCGGATATACTGCCATGCTGTGTGTGCTGGCGCTGGAGCATGGCGGATTGGTGCCGGAAAAGGGCGACGTTCTGGTGACCGGCGCAAATGGCGGGGTTGGGTCGATCTCCGTCGCGATCCTATCCGGCCTCGGATATACTGTGCTGGCTTCAACGGGACGTGCGTCTGAGGCGGCGTATCTGAAATCGCTTGGTGCGACTGATATTGTGGACCGGGAGACGCTGTCAGAGCCGGGACGCCCCATCGGATCAGAGAAATGGGCGGGCGCTGTGGATTCCGTCGGCAGTCACACGCTGGCCAACGTTCTGGCGCAGACGAAATATGAGGGCGTTGTCGCGGCGTGCGGTCTGGCTCAGGGCCTTGATCTGCCCGGGAGTGTCGCGCCGTTTATTCTGAGCAATGTTACGTTGGCGGGGATTGATTCGGTGAATGCTGGCCGCGAGAAACGTCTGATGGCATGGAAGCGACTGGCAACGGATCTGGACCCGGGCAAGCTCGAAAGCACGATCAATGAGATCACGCTCGGCGAGGTGCCGGATTTGGCAAATGCCATCCTAGAGGGCAAAGTTCGCGGTCGGACGGTGGTGAATGTCCAGGCCTGAGTGCCGTGAGCAAATGACTATTGTTGCTGTTGTTCAGGCGGATGCTGTGCGTGCGCCGCCTGAAGCGCGGATAATGGTAATTTCTGTTGGCCGTTCTCATCGAAATTGTCCGGCGAGAGCCAGCGTTTGAAGGCAGCTTTCACGCCCGGCCAGTCATCATCGGTCATGGCGAACCAGGCCGTGTCGCGGCTTGTCCCTTTCATCACCATGTCATTCCGGTGAACGCCTTCGAACTGGAAGCCAAATCGTAGGGCGGCATTTTTCGACGCGGTATTCTTGTTGTGGCATTTCCATTCATAGCGGCGGTAGTGCAGATCGTCGAACACATGAGCCGCCATGAGATACATGGCTTCGGTGGCGGCGATTGTCCGGCGCAGGGCGGGACTGAACGCGACACAGCCGACCTCGATCGAGCCATGTTCAGGACGCTGGCGCATATAGCTTGCCATGCCGAGTGGCCGGGTCGTTTCGCGATCAAGGATCGTGTAAGTCAGCCAATCCTTTTCGATCATCATCTTTTCGAAGTCATGGCCGAAATGGGCGGCTTCCTGGAAGTCAAACGGCATATAATCCCATGTGCCTGCTGCTTTGCCACCGACCAGAACCTGCCCAAGCTGGAAGCCATGGGTTTCCTTATCGAATGGGGCCAGCACGACGTAATGCCCATGCAGAATTTCAGATCCGGGCAGGGGACGCGGATGATAATTGGTGAGGTCGTTTGACATGATCAGCTCAGAAGACGCGCGGCCCGTTCAGCGAAATAGGTGATGACACCATCCGATCCAGCGCGCTTGAAGGCGGACAGGGTCTCGATAATGGCGCGATCGGCGTCGAGCCAGCCGCGTTCGGAGGCGGCCATGATCTGCGCATACTCGCCGGAAATCTGGAAGACATAGGTCGGAACGTCAAAGGTCGAAGAGACGCGCTGAACAATATCGAGATAAGGCAGGCCCGGCTTCACCATCACCATGTCTGCGCCTTCGGCGATATCCATGGCGGTTTCGCGCAGGGCTTCGTCCGTATTTCCGAAATCCATCTGATAGGTTTTCTTGTCGCCTTTCAGGGCCGTGGCAGAGCCGATGGCTTCGCGATAGGGACCATAAAAGGCGCTCGCATATTTGGCTGAATAAGCCATGATCATGGTGTTCTTGAAGTCGTCATCCTCAAGCGCCTCGCGAATGGCAGCGATGCGGCCATCCATCATGTCGGAGGGGGCGACGACGTCGACACCGGCTTCGGCCTGGACAAGGCTTTGTTCGACGAGGCGGGATATGGTCGCATCATTGTCGATCTCATCGCGGGCATTGAGCACGCCGTCATGACCGTGGCTGGTGAAGGGGTCGAGCGCGACATCGCACATGACGCCGACTTCCGGCACTTCATCCTTGATGGCTTTGATGACGCGCGGAACAAAGCCGTTGGGATTGCCGGCTTCGGTGCCTTTTTCATTCTTCAGGGCAGGATCAATGTGCGGAAACAGCGCGAGCGCAGGAATGCCGAGATCGCGGGCCGTGCGCGCAGCTTCGACCGCCTGATCGAGATTGAGCCGATCAACGCCCGGTAGCGCGTTCACCGGAATGCGCGGCTTGCTGCCGTCATGGACAATGAGCGCCCAGATCAGATCGTCTTTGGAAAGAACCGTCTCACGGGTGAGGCGACGGACCCAATCGGCCTGACGAGTTCGGCGAGGGCGGGTGAGCGGGTAACGCGTTGGTACGATGTCAGTCATGATGGGTCAGATTTCACGAATTCTCTTCAATCGCAATCGGCTTTTGAGATTCCGAGCCATTGGCCGCAGGAAGCCGGAGCCAGTTTTTATCCCAACGTCCCGGGCGACGCATGAAACAGCGCAATGAGACGTCCATACTGTGCGCCTGAAGGGTTTCGAGTTCGAGCATCCAGGGCTTCATCGCCTGGCGGGGAAGTTCAGAGAAGCCGAGGCGTCTGTAAAAGGGACCATTCCAGGCGACGTCCCGAAAAGTGGAGAGCACAACGCCGCGCAGGCGAAGATTGTCGGCTTGCTGAATGGTATGTTGGGTAAGGCAGGCCCCGATGCCGCGACGGCCAAACTCCGGTTGTACAGAAATCTGCTCAAGATAGAGGTCCGGGGAGACTTTCCGGCAAAGAACGAAGCCCACAATTGTTTCTTCGATCGCGGCGAGGCTCAATAGACCCGACATGCAACCTGCCTTGAGCGCACGCGTTGGGATGGGAGACTGTCCCGTTGGGCCTTCATTGATCAGACCCGTTGCATCAAATAATGTTCCAGCCGCCAGATCGACAGATTGAATTTCTTCAATATCTTCAATACGAGCCGGATGTATGCTAATTTTCTGCAAAAATGTGGTCATTCGTGCCCCCGTTGACCCTCTGTGTGCATTGACCCCTTTGCCACCTTGGGCCAAGCAGAACAAAATAACAATTCAGGGAGTGAGCGCATGACTCTGGTCTTCACAGAAGAACAGGACATGATCCGCGATACCGCTGCAGGATTTGCGCGGGACCGATTGGCGCCGCATGCTGCGACATGGGATGAGACCGGGCATTTTCCGGTGGATGTTATCAAGTCTGCTGCTGAACTTGGCTTTGCCGGTATTTATGTGCGCGACGATGTCGGTGGATCGGGATTTGGTCGTGAAGATGCGGTTCTGATCTTTGAGCAATTATCCTATGGGTGTGTGGCAACGGCGGCCTATATCTCCATCCACAATATGGTCAGCTGGATGGTGGATAAATTCGGCTCTGAGGATCAGCGACAGACCTGGCTGCCAAAGCTGACCAGTATGGAGTCTCTGGCGAGCTATTGTCTGACCGAGCCGGGTTCGGGATCGGATGCGGCGGGTATGAAGACCCGCGCCCTGAAAGATGGCGATGAGTATGTAATCTCCGGATCGAAGCAATTCATCTCTGGGGCTGGCACCTCAGATGTGTATCTGGTCATGGCGCGTACGGGCGAAGACGGGCCAAAGGGCGTATCGGCCTTCATCGTGCCGAAAGAGGCTGACGGTCTAAGCTTTGGCGCGAATGAGAAGAAGATGGGCTGGAAGAGCCAGCCGACACGTCAGGTGTTGATGGATGGTGTTCGGGTGCCGGCAGCAAACCGGATCGGACCTGAAGGCGATGGCTTTAAATATGCCATGGCGGGGCTGGATGGTGGCCGGCTCAATATTGCGGCGTGTTCGCTGGGTGGCGCGCAGCTCGCGCTGGATAAGGCACTCGAATACACAAAAGAGCGGAAACAGTTTGGCCGCGCCATCGCTGATTTTCAGGCAACCCAGTTCAAACTGGCCGACATGGCAACCGAGCTCGAAGCAGCGCGTGTCTTTCTCTATCAGGCGGCGCGCGGGCTCGATGCCGGACATCCGCAGGCGACGAAATGGTGCGCGATGGCGAAGCGCTTTGTGACAGATGTCGGGTTTAAAGTCGCCAATGATGCGTTGCAGCTGCATGGCGGCTATGGGTATCTGGCCGATTATGAGATGGAGCGCATTGTGAGAGATTTGCGTGTGCACCAGATTCTCGAAGGCACAAATGAAATCATGCGGGTCATCATCTCGCGCGATTTGCTGAAATAGGACCGCTGAATGTCAGACATCACTCCAGTCATCACCCGCAAAGTTGGCTCAGTGGGCCGGATTACGCTCAATCGGCCAGAGGCGCTGCATGCGCTGACTGAAGAGATGTGCGTGATCATGTCGGACGCGCTGCTGGACTGGCGGGAGGATGATGAGATTGGGGTGGTTCTGGTGGATCACGCCGAAGGCACACGCGGGTTTTGCGCGGGCGGCGATATCCGCATGCTGGCGGAGAGCGGTGCAGGCGACGGTAAGGCGGCCACAGATTTCTTTCGCGCTGAGTACCGGCTGAATACGCTGATCCATAATTATCCTAAACCATATGTGTCCATTCTGAATGGCGTCACCATGGGCGGCGGCGTCGGGGTTTCAGTTCATGGCAGTCACCGCATAACGACAGAGAAGACTCTGTTCGCCATGCCCGAAAGCGGGATTGGCCTGTTTCCCGATGTCGGCGGTGGATGGTTTCTGCCGCGCCTGCCGGGCGAGTATGGGATGTGGCTCGCACTCACTGGCGCGCGCCTCAAAGGCAGCGATGTGACCGCGCTTGGGATTGGCACGCATCATGTGCCGGGCGAATTGCTTGGCAATCTGGTCGGCCAGATTGAAAGCGCCGACTTTTCATTTGAGGCCGAGCATCTGCTGAATTCTATTCTCGGAAGTGTGAGCCAGACCGTTCCGCATGCCGAGATCGAAGACTATGAAGACATGATCAATACTTGTTTTTCTGCTGATAGCGTTGAGCGCATTCTGGAATGCCTGGCTTCGCAGGAAGATGACTGGGCCAGAGCGCAGGTCAATATTCTGAAAGAGAAGTCCCCGCTGACGCTCAAGGTGGCATTCCGCCAATTGAGGGAAGGTGCGCATATGGCCAGTTTCGAGGACAATATGGTGATGGAGTACCGCATCGGTGCCCGGATGGTACGAGAAGGCGAGTTTCACGAAGGCGTGCGGGCTGTCATCATCGACAAGGATAACGCCCCCAATTGGCCATCGGGGGATCTGAGCCAGGTTCATGAAAAAAAATTACAAGAAATTTTTGCACCGCTCAGTGTAGATGAGCTGACTTTTCTTTGATTTGTTCCGTATTGGAACAAAAGACATAGTAAAAGGTAAAAAACTTAAGTAATTTAAGCGACTGTTAACTATCGAAGAGATTCGCGATTAGCGATTTCTTAGCATCGTTGATGTAAAACCCATGAAAACCAAACAAAAATTGATGGGTGTTGACATGATGATCGAGGCAAAAAGCCATAACGATGTAGCGGAAGCTACGGTTGGAGAAACATTCCTGAAGAGCCTTACGCTTCTGGAACAAGTGCATCGTCGCCTGCACGATGTGGTGAAAGACGATCTGGAACGCGCTGGCGAACGTTCGCTGACGGGTGTTCAGGCTCTTTTGCTTTACGAGATTGGCGATGGTGAAACACCAGCCTCTGCTCTTCGTGCCCGTGGCGCTTTTGCCGGTACGTCTATGTCTTACAACGTCAAAAAGCTTCAGGAAGGCGGCTATCTGGTTCAGACCCGTTCGAATGATGATCGCCGCACAGTCCGCCTGAAGCTGACACCTGCAGGTCAGGATGTCCGCAAGCAGGTTGCTGCGCTCTTTGAGCGTCAGGCGCATGCGCTTGAGCCAACGGCAAGCGTTCGTCCGGATGATCTGGATGCTTTCAACAAGACGGCGACCCGTCTTGAGCGTTTCTGGTCAGACCAGATTCGCTACCGCCTCTAATAAGCGGCCCATCTTTTTTGATATGAAGAAGGCTCGTCGAAGGACGGGCCTTTTTTATGTGTTCTGAGCCGCCGTCACATGGCCACAGGCGTCGCATCTTACGTCGTCACCATCAGCGCGAAGTGTGAAGTGTCCGCAGGACGGGCAAGGGTCACCCAGATAATTGTCCTGTTCGGCTTCCTCTTCTTCACTGCTTTTCCGACGCTTGTCGAGAATGACGATATTGTCTGGCAGCTGACCGCGGCTGAAGCCTTTTGAGACGATTTGTGCGGCCTCGGCCGGGAATTGGAAAACATCGTCCTTCAGTCCGCGTCCCAGACCATCATGGCTCTGACCTTCAGACAGCTCAGCGAGATCCTCGCGTCCGAGATAAGAGACGGCGAGCTCACGGAAAATATAATCGAGAATAGATGTGGCGCGTTTGATGGAGTCATTGCCGGTGACGTCGCCCGCAGGATCGAACCGGGTGTAGACGAAGGCTTCGACGAATTCTTCCAGCGGCACCCCATACTGAAGGCCAATCGAGATTGCGATGGCGAAATTGTTCATCAGTGAACGGAAGGCGGCGCCTTCCTTGTGCATATCGATGAAGATTTCACCCAATTCGCCATTATCGAATTCACCGGTGTGCAGATAGACTTTGTGGCCGCCAACCGTGGCTTTCTGGATATAGCCTTTGCGGCGGTCTGGCAGACGGAGGCGGCGGGAGCGGCCCTGAGCCTCGCTGTGTGTTGCGTAAAATTGGTCTGATGGCACGGGTTCCGGTTCGGCGTCTTCACGATAGTGCTGATCGGCCTCGCGGCTGTCTTCCACCATGGAAAGAATAGAGTTGATGCGTTCTGAGACGCGATTGACATCCGGATTGACTGTACCGGAAATCTGCATGGTGAGCGCACGACCGTTGAGCAAATCGAGCGCCTGATCGATCAGTGCAGACTGGGTGGCCGGATTGAGGTTTGTTCTGAGGCCAATCGAAATATCCGGTTGGACTGACGTGAAGTCATTCAGCCAGGAGAAAATCGCTTCAGGGTCGCTGTATTGAGACATGCCCGCCAGTTCGAGGAGCGGGGCCAATCGGTCTTCTGCGACATGAGAGAGGAAGGCTTCTGCGGCGTCGATGTCTTTTCTGGAAAACCCAAGCAATCGCAGAATGTCAGGATCTTCTTCGGAGAGCGCTTCTGACGGAAGGTTGAGTTCGGACGAGATCACCTGGTCTCCAAGCATCCACCGGGAACTGGCTTGCGACAGCGTAAGGCCTTCGCCGAGTTTCTCCTCAATCCGGGCAATGGTTTCTGGTGACAGGCCGCGCGATTGAAGCCTTGCCGCATCGACACCTGGCACACCCTGGAGTGAATAGAGCGTTGAAAGGGCAGTTTCAAACTCTGGCAACCGCGCCGGGGACCGTGCACTGAGGCTGTCACGCACCAGAGAGATCGCGTCTTCATTCAGCGCCAGTGTGTGAAGGTCAATCCGGACGGGAGAGGCACCGTCAGATGCGCATTTGAGATGGCTGAGTGCATCTGAGGATAAAAGGTCGAAACTGACGCTCAATTTATCAGATGGTGAGGACAGCGCGGAAAGGAGCTGACCGGCGAGACCTGAGATTTCCGGTGAGAGCCAGTTCAGGCCAAGCTTCAGACTGGCGTCGTGAAGTCCGGCGAGCACCAGCTGGATGCGGGCGTGAGACGCGTCTGAAAGATCAGCGAGAAGTGCGGACAGTGTGGCAATCAGGTCAGGATCGAGTTCGCCATTCGCGATGAGCTGGGGCAGGCTGACCCCAACGGACAGTTCGGCGTGAGACGTTTCGATGGCTTTGCCGGTGAGGATGATGTCGTCGCCGGTTTTCAGAAAGCGCTGAAGTTCAGATGTGAGGCCGGTTTCGGATGCCTCACTGACATAAAACATTTGTCGGTCGAGTTCCGAGGTTCCGAGCGCATCATAGAGTGCAGACAGAGTGCCGCGAATGCCTTCCGGGTGTGACAGGGCGCGTTCGAGCAGGTCAACGCTGAGACCGGCATCCATGGCGGCGGCGATCTCAGGATCGCGCGGGGCCGGGCCGAGGTCTTCCAATTGTTCCGCCGCAGCGCGGAGAAGGTCTTTCTGGACATCGTCGGTGAGACGCCGGGAAATTGCCTGATCAATGGCTGTTGCTGTCAGCGGCGTCGGTGCCGTTTTCTGGATGTCACACAGCAGACTTGAGGGGGCGAGGGGCGTGATGACATGTTGGCCAATCAGCGAGAGATAAAGCGTTTTCTGGTCGTTTGTCAGCTCCGATAACGAGAGCGATGCGGTGAGGTTCGCCCATTCTTCGCCGTCGATCTGATCGTCCGGTTCGAAATCGACATCACGTTGAATGAATGCCTTCGCCGCGGACAAATGTCCGGTCAGCCAGTCAGGTTTAGCGAAATTTTCTGTGATATTTTCGGCCATCGAATCGCTCCGTCACTGGGCACAGTGTGACGGTTTCGCGTGAAACTGGCGAGTCTGTGGAAAACGGCTTTCCACCGAATCCCGGATTTGCTCCACAAAAAAAGCGGACCCGGAAGGCCCGCTTTTCTCTATCAGGTTTTGTGTCTGCTATTCGCCGCCAGAGCCTTGCTCTAACTGAAGTGCGTTGGCGAGGGCCGTAATCTCTGAGCTATCCGGGCTCTGGATTGCCTGGAAGGCGAGGCGCGTGCGCAGGTCTGGTGCCGATGGCGCAGTCATATCAATTGCATCGAATGCGGCTTCGATGAGTTCCTTCACATGACCATCTCGAGCGCGGGATGTCCGGCCACCGAGCATAATTGCAATCACACGGTTTCCGTCGCGCTCTGCGGTCGCCATGAGGTTAAAGCCGGATGCGCGGGTGTAACCGGTCTTGATGCCATCTACGCCTGGCACGGAGCCGAGCAAATTGTTGTGGTTTTTGTAGCGGGAATTGCCCCAGTTGAACTGTCGCGTGGAGAAATAATCGTAATAGGCCTGATGATCTTCCATCATGCGCACCGCCAGCTTGGAAAGATCACGAGCTGTTGTGACCTGACGGGCATCCGGCAGGCCATGTGCGTTGTAAAATCGCGTGTTTTCCATACCGAGTGATCGTGCTTTAACCGTCATCAAAGCGCCAAAGCGGGATTCAGAGCCGCCAAGACGCTCAGCGACAACAACCGCAACATCGTTTGCAGACTTTGTGACGAGTGCCAGAATAGCGTCTTCGACCGTAATGGTAGACCCCGGAGCCAGACCGAGTTTCGATGGTTGCGCGCGAGAGGCTTCAACCGAAACCGGAAGTTCTTCCTCAAGTGTCAGTTTTCCGGAATCAAGCGCGTCGAACACCATGTAGAGCGTCATCACTTTCGTGATGGACGCTGGATAGCGTGGGGAATCTGCAAACCGGTCGTGCAGCACTTGTCCGGATTTCACATCCACAACAATGCTGGCATATTTCTCATTCTCAGCAGTGGCGACCGTTGACGTCGTCATTGCAGCTGCGAACAACACCGCAGCAAATACGCGTTTCAAAGCTCCAAAAGGAATGATCGAGGATAAATTCATCTGGCAAAGTCCTCCTCAGAAAAACCTGAGTGTCCACTTAGGAGATTTCACAAACGTTAATGGATGCGATGGTTCCAGACCATAATTCACACCATTCGGTGAGTTTGTCGTTAACTTAAGTTCAGCACAAAATTGTGCGCTGCACAAAAAAATGTTGCATCCGCACAAAAGGTGCGCTATATACAGACTACCCCAGACCGATAAGGAAAAGTCAAATGGCTAAGTCAGCTTCTAAGACCTTCGAGAGTGCCTTTGATGCATTTTCAGGCAATGCAAACGAAACCATGAAGAAATCATACGAGCGTTCTGTCGAAATGATGGGCGAGTTCGGTGAGCTTCAGAAGCAGAATATGGAAGCGATGGCGGAATCGACACGCATCGCGACCAAAGGCGTTGAAGAAATGGGCACGCGCGCTGCAGCGTATTCCCGAGGCGCTTTTGAGAAAGGCGTTGAAGCCGCTCGCACGATGACTGGCGCTCAATCCGTTCAGGAAGCCATGGAATTGCAGGCGAATTTCACAAAATCTGCCTTCGAAACCTATCTTGAAGAAGTGAACGCAATGACCGGCATGTTCGCCAGCATGGTGCGCGAAGCCGCGGCACCGCTGAACGCGCAGGCTGGCAAGTTCGTCTCTACGGTTCAGAAAACCGCCTGAGACCTCAAACTCTCGTAGTGTGTGTATTGTGTGAAAAGGCTGACCTTCTGGTCAGCCTTTTTTCGTTTGGGTCTTGGCCGTCCACGGATCCGCCCTAAATAGGATGTATGACAGCCTGTTCGTACCCGCTCAGCCAGATTGAGCGGCCCAATTCCCCAAATACAGCCTTCATCGCGCCTCCGGAAACAGAGACCCGTTCCTCTATTGATGAGGTCGCGCCTGTTTTCGCTTGTGATGCCAGCACCTTGTTTGACCTGTGCCTCAATACATGGACCGGTCTCGAGCGCGTCGAATTGGCCGATAGCGATCGCGACCGCCTCACGGCGCATTTCATCGCCCGTTCAGCCATTTTCGGATTTAAAGACGATATATGCCTGGAAGTTGTTGCCTTTGGGGCGCAATCTTCAAGCGTGCTATTATATAGTGCTTCCCGAGTCGGGTATTCCGACTTTGGAGTGAACCGCAAACGCGTTGGTCAGTGGATGGATCTGCTGGGCCAACATGTCGAAAACGCTTGAACCTGACTCATTTTACAGTCAGGCTTCAGAAACCGGACCGAAACATTATCTTTGAACCATGCAAATGCAGAATTTCAGACTTTCGGATGAGACCTTGCCCCTGATTTCGATGTCGGATGAGGGAGAGGGCGACAAGTCCGGTGACGACGGTATCGGAACGGGCATAGCCACACGAACCAAGGTTCGGACCAAACGGCCGAGCATGTATCGTGTGTTGTTGCTGAACGACGATTACACTCCGATGGAATTCGTCGTTTATGTGCTGGAACGGTATTTCAACAAATCCCGTGATCAGGCGACGCAGATTATGCTGCACGTCCACAATCACGGGGTCGGGGTGTGCGGGGTTTTTACCTATGAAGTGGCAGAAACCAAAGTTGCACAGGTGCTGGATCTCGCGAGGCGGAATGAACACCCGCTTCAGTGTACAATGGAAAAAGAAGATTAGGGCCACACTATGCCATCACTGACCCCCAGTCTCGAACGCGCCCTGGAGAAAGCCTTAGCTCTCGCCGCAGAGCGCCATCACGAATATGCCACGCTGGAGCATCTGCTTCTGGCTCTGACTGACGATGAAGAAGCCGTCGAAGTCATGACAGCCTGTAAAGTGGATCTCGAGAAACTGCAGGAAGATCTCACCGATTATATCGATGATGATCTGTCGAACCTCGCGGTCGACGAACTCGACGATCAGGTTCGCCCGACAGCCGCATTTCAGCGCGTTGTCCAGCGGGCCATCCTGCACGTTGAGAGCTCAGGTCGCGACGAAGTGACCGGTGCGAATGTGCTGGTGTCGATCTTCTCTGAGCGTGAAAGCCATGCGGCGTATTTCCTGCAAGAGCAGGACATGACCCGCTATGACGCTGTGAACTTCATCTCTCACGGTGTCGCGAAGAAGCCGGGCATGTCCAAGCCGCGCCCGACACGCCCGACCAGCGAGAAAGAAGAAGAAATTCAAAAGGCTTCGAGCGAAGCGCTTGATGCGTATTGTGTAAACCTCAATCACAAAGCCAAAGAGGGCAAGATCGATCCACTGATTGGTCGTCAGCTCGAAGTCGAACGGTCGATCCAGGTTCTGTGCCGTCGTCGCAAGAATAACCCGCTTCTGGTAGGCGATCCGGGCGTGGGTAAAACGGCGATTGCAGAAGGTCTGGCCAAACGGATTGTCGATGGGGAAGCCCCCACCATTCTGAAAGATGCAACGATCTTTTCACTCGACATGGGCGCTTTGCTTGCCGGTACACGCTATCGCGGTGACTTTGAGGAACGTCTCAAAGCCGTGATGAAAGAGCTTGAGCAGCAGGAAAAAGCGATCTTGTTCATCGATGAGATTCACACCGTGATTGGTGCCGGTGCCACATCAGGCGGCGCGATGGACGCGTCTAACCTTCTGAAGCCTGCGCTTCAGTCCGGTGGCCTTCGTTGCATGGGCTCAACGACATTTAAAGAATACCGCCAGCACTTTGAAAAAGACCGTGCCCTTGCGCGTCGCTTCCAGAAGATTGATGTTGTGGAGCCAACCGTTCCGGACACGATCAAAATTCTCAAAGGTCTGCGCCCGCATTTTGAAGAGTTTCACGGTCTGAAATATTCTGATGAGGCCATCAAAACGGCTGTTGAGCTTTCGGCTCGTTATATCACGGACCGGAAACTGCCGGATAAAGCGATTGATGTGATCGACGAGGCGGGTGCCAGCCAATGGCTGCTTGCTGAAGAAGATCGCAAGAAAACCATCGATGTTGAAACCATCGAAGCCGTGATCGCAAAAATGGCGCGCATTCCGCCGAAGCAGGTCACCAAGTCTGACGCCGAAGCGCTGAAAGGCCTGGAGCTTGATCTGAAGCGCGTGGTTTATGGTCAGGACAATGCGATTGATGCGCTGTCGTCTGCGATCAAGCTGGCGCGTGCGGGTCTGCGAGAGCCGAACAAGCCGATCGGTTGCTATCTGTTCTCCGGCCCAACGGGTGTGGGTAAGACGGAAGTCGCTCGTCAGCTCTCATCCATTATGGGCGTTGAACTGCTGCGATTTGACATGTCCGAGTATATGGAGCGTCACACGGTCAGCCGTCTGATTGGAGCGCCTCCGGGATATGTCGGATATGATCAGGGCGGTCTTCTGACCGATGGCGTCGACCAGCATCCGCATTGTGTGTTGTTGCTCGACGAGATTGAGAAAGCGCATCCGGAAATCTTCAACATTCTTCTGCAGGTGATGGATAACGGTACGCTGACAGATTCGAATGGTAAGAAAATCGACTTCCGGAATGTGATCCTGATTATGACCACGAATGCAGGGGCTTCTGAAGCCGCCAAGAACTCGATCGGCTTCGGGCGCGGTAAGCGCGAAGGCGAGGATGACGAGGCGATCAAGAAGCTGTTCACGCCGGAATTCCGTAACCGCCTTGATGCGACCATCCCGTTTGCAGGCCTGTCGCAGCCGATCATCGAACGCGTTGTCGAGAAATTTGTGCTTCAGCTGGAAGCGCAATTGTCTGATCGTAATGTGACGATTGAGATGACGGATGCAGCGAAAGCATGGCTCGGAAAGAAAGGATTTGATCCGGATTACGGCGCACGCCCTCTGTCGCGGATCATTCAGGAGCATGTCAAAAAACCAATGGCCGATGAACTCTTGTTTGGTGGCCTGAAATATGGTGGCGCGGTGAAAGTCGACATGGAGGCCGACGCTGAAAATGGCGATGGCAAACTGACTTTCGAATACTTCCCGGCGCCGAAACCGGAGACGACTGATGCTGAGTCCGAAGATGATGGAGATGCATCGGATTCCGATGAGAAAGCTCCGGTCAGCTGACCTGATCAGCATTCGGACGACATGAAATTATTCTGGAGAAGCCCGGCCTGTGCGCCGGGCTTTTTCATTTCCGAATCATGGTTAGCCAAATTTTAAGCCCATAGGCGCAATTGTCAGCAAGACGTTCAGAGAAGCTTCCAAAGTGAGGCGATGGCAGTTTTGTAGAGGGTTGTGGAAGTGAGTGGGCTAACGCTTGTTTCGTCAAACACAATGGGCACATGGGGCAACACCTATGTCGACCCAAATGTGCGCGCCGGTGTACAGAGCGATGCTTATGAGTTGATCGACCTGATTGAGGCGCGTTTTGCCTATTCCTATCGGTATCCGAATGGCTTCATTCCCGTTCGCGCCGAACTCCAAACTCAAATTCCGTATCTGAATACACGTAATGATCTGATTGCGTTCTGTCAGAATGCGTTTCATGCGCTGTACGATCATCACTCCATCACCGGAACCGGCCTGATTGACGACTATGCGCTTGTTCCGAGCTTTGCCGATATGTGGGTGGAAAAGACCTGCAATGGCTATGAGATCATGGATGTGCGGCAGGGGTCGCCAGCCCAATTGGTCGGCATTCGTCCGGGCACTGTAATTACCTCGCTTGAAGGTAAACCGGTTACGCAGGCCGTCGCTGACTTCATTGGCTATTACCCGTATGCGCTGAATGATGAGCGTCGCGCTTATGCCGCGCGTGTGATGACGGCTGGCCGAAAGGGTTGGATCCGCCGGATTGGCCTTTATGCCAATGGGCTCGACTGGACGGTGGAATTGCCGACGCTTTATTATTCGCGTCTCCGCCGGGACACGGGCATGCTGAGTGTGAAATCGGTCAGCCATGCCGGACGCCGGTTTGGCGTGATCCGGTTCAATGACAGCCTAAGCTATCCGCAAACGATTCCGGCCTTTGACTATGCGTTGAACACGCTGCAGTCCGTTGATGGTCTGGTTCTGGATTTGCGCGATACGGCAAGCGGTGGCGACACGCTGATTGCGCGCGGGATTCTCTCGCGGTTTGTGTCAAAGGCGACTGCCTATCAGCGTCATGAAATTCCAAGCGATGAGCGCGATTTCGGTGTGCGTCGGTCATGGACAGAAGAAGTTACACCGCGTGGCTGGCAGTTTACCCGACCTGTTGCCGTGATTTCCGGACGCTGGACGGCGAGCATGGGCGAGGGGCTGACGGTTGGCCTCGACGCGATTGGCGCAGCAAGCTTCGGCACAAATATGGCCGGACTGCTGGGTGGGATCACTGAGCACCGACTGAAACAGACCGGTGTCACGGTAAAGCTCACCACGGAGCGTCTCTATCATATGGATGGAACGCCAAGAGAGTTCTTCCGTCCGCGCACTTATTTCAACTATGCCGATGCCCGGTCAGACGAAGGCCAGGATGGCCCGATGAATGCCGCACTGGATCATCTCAGCCAGTTTTAGAACTCCCCTAAAACGGAAAAAGCCGCGCTCGGCGCGGCTTCCGTGAGACATGGTGTCTCAAATGCTTTGTCACAAAGCAGACGCGGACGTCATCTGCGAACCGGAGGCTGCTCCAACTCGCCGATCACACTCACAAGCACTTGTTTCACCTGAAGTATCTCACTCGACATTGGATCACCTCCTTTCGATTGCTAAACCTGAATCCTATCTAGCAGGATTCTCAGAAAAGAACAGTTAACAGATCAAAGTTTCCGTAAGGTCAGCTCAGTGCAGCCCGGATTTTTTCTGCCACGCCTTCAAGTTCGCCGGGATCGGCTTGCCCTGACGCACCATGCCCCTTCATCGACTGGCCTTCCCATCGGGGAATGATGTGGAAGTGGAGGTGGAAAACAGTTTGCCCGGCAGGGGCGCCGTTAAACTGTGTGATGACAAGGCCATCCGGCGTGAGTGCCTTTTCGACGCCTGCGGCAATCTTCTGAACGCGTTGCATGAAGGGCGCGATATAATCCTCTGGTAATTCGAGAAAATTTCGCGACCGCGTTTGTTTCGGGATGACGAGCGTGTGGCCCTCTGATTGCGGGAACAGATCCATGAACGCCAGTGCGACATCGTCTTCGTAAACCTTCACGCACGGGATTTCCGATCTCAGGATTTTGGCGAAGATATTGTCGTCATCATATGTACCGTGCAGACTCATGTCGGTTCCCCTTTTTTGAATGGCTGACGCTGGGCGAGATAGGTTTGTTCCTGTGATACCGCTTCACGCTCCTGAGCCAAATACTGATCGACTGCATGCCGCAGACCTTCATGGCCGATCCAGTGCGCAGAATAAATTGTTTCGGGTCCATAGCCGCGTGCGAGTTTGTGCCCGCCCTGGGCCCCGGCTTCGACGCGTTTCAATCCCTTTTCGATGGCGAAATCGATCGCTTGATAATAGCAGACTTCGAAATGCAGGAAGGGGCGTTCCTCTGACCGGCCCCAATACCGGCCATAGAGGGTTTCCGACCCGATCATGTTGAGGGCACCGGCAATCGGCTCATCGCCATCACAGGCAAAGACCAAAAGGATATGCTCGCGAAGACGGTCATGCAGAAGTTCAAATGTGTTCCGGTTCAGATAGGGATAGCCCCATTTCCGGCTGCCGGTATCCATGTAGAAGTCGAAGAAATAGTCCCAGTCCTGCGCGGTGATGTCGTCGCCGGTGAGCCATTTGAAAGTGAGGCCGTCCTGGGCTTTTTTTCGCTCCTTGCGAAGGTTTTTGCGTTTGGCTGAGGTCAGCTCTGAAAGGAAGTCGTCAAAGCTCTCATAGCCTTTGTTTTCGAAATGAAACTGTTGATCGGTGCGTTGGAGCAGACCGAGGTCTCCGAATGCTGTGTAGTCCGCCTGTTCGAGAAAATTAAAGTGAACTGATGACAGGTCATTATCCTGCGTGAGTTGGATCGCACCAGCTATGAGTGCGTTTTTTAGGCCATCCTGATCCGGGTGATAAGGGTGGATGAATTGGCGGCGGCCCGTGACAGGGGTGAAGGGAATAGCGTTGAGCAGCTTTGGATAATACTGCCCGCCTGCGCGTTCATAGGCATCTGCCCAGGACTGGTCGAAGATGAATTCACCGCGCGAGTGGGTTTTGGCATAGAGCGGCATGGCCGCCAGCAATCCATCCTCAGGGCTCTCGATGATCATGTGGAGCGGGGACCAGCCGGTTTCTGGTGTTGCCGCGCCGGAGGCTTCGAGCGCTTCCAGAAACTCCCAGCTGAGAAACGGATCAAAAGGCAGGCCCGGTGGATTGGCGACCGCGTTCCAGGCTTCAGCGCTGACATCGGACAACGAAGTTAAGGTTTTCAGCTGAAGCTCTCGCATAGTGATTATGTAGGGGGATTGATTGCGGTTACGAGGTCCGGATCAAGCTTTTCGAAGATAGGGGCTGCATTTGCCGCTCGGGCGAATTGGAGGTGCTCTGGCTGGGACACTGTCCACGTGATCAAGGCCTGTCCGTGTTTGCAGATGTGCGCCCGTGCGGGACCGCAATCTACGACATGAGGCGCGTAAAAATCAGCCGTCAGATCGATCAGGGTTCGTCGGGTTTGTGCAATGCTCTCGTCAGTTTGAAGTGCGAGTGGCGTCGTCAGAAGGCCGAGTTTGAATGTGCGCGCCGGGTCCATGAAGTGTTTGAGGATTGCTGTGTCGAAGCTCATAATCCCGACCTTGGTGATGCGCCCCCGGAAGACTTTCCAGACAGCGTCTGCGAGCGCCTGGCGGTCCGTGGTGTCGTCGACTTTCAGTTCGATCAGAAGGGGAAGGTCACCCATAACATCGACGATTTCGGTGAGGGTCGGAATGGTTTCGTGGGGTCGTGAAAAGGTAATTGAGCGAAGATCATCGAGTGCGACGTCGCGAAGGGCGCGGGTGTCACCGAACATACGCTGCAGGGTGAAATCATGATGGACCACGACTTCACCATCCGCCGTCAGATGCACGTCACACTCTGCGCCCAGCCCGTGCGCGGCAGCTGCCTTAAAGGCTGACGCGGAGTTTTCGGGCCGGTCAGCGTTCCAGAGGCCGCGATGGGCATAGGCAAAATCTGTGATCCTGAATGGGTCGTGCATCAGGCGATTTCGAAAATGCCGTCCACTTCCACAGCGACACCCAGCGGCAGGGTCGGGCAGGCGACAGCGGACCGGGCATGGCGACCTGCGTCGCCGAGCACCTCAACCATCAGATCCGAGCAGCCATTGATCACTTGCGGAATGTCAACAAATGACGGCGCCGCGTTTACGAAGCCGCCAAGTTTCACGACACGCTTGATACGAGAAAGTTCGCCAAGGGCGGATTTGCACTGAGCTAGAAGATTGATGCCGCATAGTTTGGCAGCGGCCTGGCCGGCCTCAAGCTCCATGGTCTCGCCGAGACAGCCTTTGACCAGGCCATCCGGACCGAGGCTGACCTGCCCTGAAATGAAGAGCTGATGACCAGTGATCACGAAGGGTACATAATTGGCGACGGCTTTCGCCGGTTCTGGAAGGGTGATCCCGAGGGATTGGAGTTTTTCTTCCGGTGTCATGACGATCCTTTCCAGTGTCACTCAGGTTTTTTGTCGGGCGATGCCGCCGCGCGGCGAGCTTCCCGCTGGGCTATCATTCGCATACCGCGTCCGGTGGAAACAGCCTCTTTTCCAAATTTTGCCTTGGCGAGATCAGCCGCCCGTTCTGCTTTGGCGCGTTTGATCGTGGAGGGGTCGATAAGGTCTGCGACGTCGGCGCCTGCGGGTTCGAGTTCGGTCAGCCCGACCCCGATTAACCGGAAGCGCGTGCCATCAAGTTCCTTGAGCATGAGTTGCCGCGCGGTGCGGAACAGGGGATGAGCAAGCTGGGTTGGACTGGAGAGCGTAATCCGGCGTGTTCTGGATTTAAAATCAGATGTTTTGAGTTTGAGCGTGACCACATGGCCCTGCAAACCGGTTTCCTTGGCTCGGAATGCCGTCTTTTCGCACAGCCACCAGAGCTGGTCTTCCAGCAATGCGAGATCAGAAATGTCTTCGAAAAACGTGGTTTCCGCCGAGATGGACTTACGCTCGGAGTGTGGATCGACTTTGCGGTCGTCAATTCCATTGGCGCGCTGGTGCAACCACAAGCCCTGTTCGCCGAAATGCCGGATCAGGGTTTTGATATCGGCAAGCTGGAGCTGGCCCAGGGTTTCAAAGCCTTTACCGCGGATCTGTTTGGCAAACGCTGGACCGATGCCGTGGATGAAGTCGACGGGCCTTTCCGCTAGGAAGGTTTTCGTTTCAGCGCGGCCGATGACGGCAAAGCCATTGGGTTTGTCGAGTTCCGACGCCGACTTCGCAAGGAAGCGGTTGTGAGAGAGGCCAATCGATACGGTGATACCAATGTCTGTCTGAATGCTGCGCTGTAGCCGCGACAGGAGTTCAGCCGGGGGCGAGCCATGGAGTTTTTCCGTGCCAGACAAATCGAGATAGGCCTCATCAATCGAGACCTGCTGAACAAGCGGTGTAAGGGCATCCATCCGCGCCCGGATTTCGCGTGAGGCGGTTTTATATTTGTCGAATTCGGGTTTGACGATGATCGCGTCCGGGCAAAGTTTCAGCGCCTTGAACATGGGCATGGCCGACCGGACGCCAAACAGTCGGGCCGTATAGCAACAAGTGGCAACGACGCCGCGTCTGCCACCTCCAATAATCACTGGCTTACCATGCAGTGAAGGATCGTCACGCTTTTCAATCGCCGCAAAAAATGCATCGCAATCGATGTGAGCGATCGACAAATCCCGAATTTCGGGGTGTGCGAGGCGATTTGCCTTGCCACAATATGCGCAAATCGTGCTGTCAGACTGAATGCGAGAACAGTCTCGGCAGAGAAAATACATATCTGAAGGCGGAATTCGAGCATCCATTTTCATCATATTAACAGATCGATGTGAGCTTGCAGCCCATTCTGTAAACAAGACTTAAGACAATATGGGTTATGAAGTGGGCTGTTCGCAGGTTTGTCCGATTCGCGGGGAAGAATTCGAGCTTATGTCCGAAGGTGATCGCAAAAAGGTCCTCGTGATTGAGGACAACGAACTGAACATGAAACTGTTCTGCGATCTTTTGACCGCATTCGGTTTCGTGCCCGTTCAGTCGCGCGATGGCGTGAAGGCTCTCGAACTTGCTCATGAACATAAGCCGGCGCTTATCATCATGGACATCAATCTTCCGTCAGTATCGGGACTCGATCTGACGCGGTGGATTAAGGATGATGAAGAGCTTGCCGATATTCCGGTGATGGCTGTGACGGCATTCGCCATGCGATCGGATGAGGATCGCGTGAAGGAAGCTGGCTGTGAAGCCTATATGTCCAAACCGATCCAGATGATGCCGTTCCTGAACCGGGTTCAGGAGCTGACCGCGCGAGAGGCAGTGCGTTGAGCGCCAGGGTTCTCGTCGTCGACGATATTCTTGCCAACCGCAAACTGCTTCAGGCGAAGCTGAGCCATGAGTATTTCGAAGTGGTGACGGCTTCGAATGGGCGCGAAGCCATTGATGCCGCAATCACCGAGAGCCCGGACATTATCCTGCTTGATGTGATGATGCCGGAAATGGATGGTTTTGAGGCGTGTGAGATTCTCAAGACCAGTCAGGACACGGCGCATATACCCGTCGTGATGGTGACCGCACTCGGTGACCGTGAGCATAGGCTGAAGGGTCTGACGGCGGGGGCAGATGACTTTCTGACAAAGCCGGTCGACGATTTTGCGCTTTTGTCGCGTATTCAGGCGTTGACCAAATACAAGCTTGTTCTGGATGAGCTGCGACTGCGCGAGGCAAGCGGTCGACGCATTGGCGTCATTGAAGGTGAAGATTCGCGCGGACCTGTTGAGCCGGCCCGAATTTTGGTGATCGATGACAATGAGCGGCAGGCGCGCCGCATCGGGCTGACGTTGAAACAGGAACATCGTCCGATTCTCTGGACGGATCTGAAGTCACAGGGCGGTTCGGGCAGTGCAGCGATCGATCTGATCGTTCTGACGCTGGATGCCAAAACTTTCGATCCGCTTCGTCTTTGTGCGCATTTCAAATCTCAGAAATCGACACGTGATCTGCCGATTCTGATTGTGGCGGACTTCGAAGAAGAAGCAAAAGCCATGCGGGCGCTTCAACTGGGTGCCAGTGATGTGATTATGCGCCCGATCGACACCGAAGAATTAAGCGCACGTGTGCGAACACAGGTGCGAAAAAAGCGTTCGCTTGATGCCATTCGCAAGCGGCTCGATGAGAGTATGGAGCTGGCGATTACCGACCAGCTGACCGGCTTGTTCAATCGCCGCCATATGATGAAACAATTGGGACAATACCTGAAGCGCGCCAATACAGGCGGCCCGCCCGTATCTGTCTTCATTGCCGACATCGATCACTTCAAGCGGGTGAACGATACCTATGGCCATGATGTTGGTGATGAGGTGCTGCAGGAGTTTGCAGCGCGCATTAAAGATAATGTCCGGCCTGGCGATATTCCCTGTCGTCAGGGTGGCGAGGAGTTCGTGGTGATTATGCCAGACACGACAGGTGACCTGGCCAGTGCGGCAGCGGAGCGTCTGCGTCGCAATATCGCCGGTAAATCCTTCTCGGTGGATCGAGATCGTAGATCGTTGGATGTAACGGTCAGCGTCGGTGTATCGACCTCAGACAATCAGAAATGCACGATTGATGAATTGATCAAGCGTGCAGATGAAGCTTTGTATGAGGCCAAGGAGGCGGGCCGTAATCAGGTGAAAAGTCACGCGGCCTGAGCCATCTTGAAAGCAAAAAAAAGCCGGCGATTATCGCCGGCGTTTTTCTGAGCCTTCAAAAGCTGATCTTACTTGATCTTACCTTCTTTGAACTCGACATGCTTGCGCACGACGGGATCATATTTACGCATCACCATTTTCTCAGTGATGTTGCGTGGGTTCTTTTTCGTGACATAGAAAAATCCGGTACCTGCCGTAGAGTTCAGGCGGATTTTGATTGTGGCTGGCTTCGCCATGACAGCAGACCTCGGTTAGAATTCGAAGCGCGCATAAACACCGGCTTGGGGGATTAAGTCAAGGGGCATTTGCGGCATTTTCTGCGTCAGATCCGTTCGCGGATCGGACGGCTGGGAGAATAGCGCAAGAAGAGCGGGTCATGCGCTTCCTGAGGGGCCTTCAGACGCGCAGAGACCTCATCCAGCATGCGCTGGGTGATCATGGGCAAGTCGATGTCCTTTGTGTCGTCGAGCTCAATCCACTGGACATCCACAAGCTCGGCGCCCGCGCAGGCGGGACGTTCGTCAATCAGGGCTGTTTCGGCTTCAACCATGAAAAAGCGCGCATCAAATCGACGAGGGCGATAAGGCGGAGTAATGGCCCTGCCAATGAATTCCAGATTGGTGAGGCAGGGCAGGGCACCCTGATCCAGAAAAGGCTGCCAATTGGCGGGAGCTCGCTTTTGGTCGGCAAAGTTCTGACCGATGATCAGACCGGTTTCTTCAAAGGTCTCCCGAATTGCAGTCAGACCGAAGGCTCTGGGTTTCCGGCGAGCGCGGTAGGAGAGTTTGTGCTCAACAGCCTCGCGCAACTCAGACACTGACGGCGCGCGACCATCTTCGGTATCAACCCGCCCGCCCGGAAAGACATATTTTTCCGGCATGAAGACATGCTTGTTCGAGCGCTTCCCGACGAGCACACGGGGCTTGGGACCATCGCGACGAATCAGAATCAGCGTGGCGGCATCTTTAGGACGGATGGATTTTTTAGTTCGATCGACAATGTCGCCATCTTCGAGCTTGTCGAAGGTGCTGGTGTTGGCGTCTGATTTCAACGTGGTCATCGTTTTCTTTTTTTGGCTTTACCTGACCCACGACGTGGCGGGCCGGATCTCCCCGGGCGTTTGTTTGACATAGCACGTTTGGGGCCGCGTCTGGAGGATGGCTTCTCACCTTCGCGCTTGGGGCGCGGCTCTGAGAGCATTTCGAGCAGCAGGCTGGCTGACATGGCGTCCGCCTCCTGAAGACGAACCCGGACGGGTTGGCCAAGCTCAAACCGGCGCCCGGACCGCTCTGCAACCAGCGCGGAGGCTTTTTCATCAAAGATCCAGAATTCATCGCTGAGCGAGCCTGCCGGAATGAAGCCGTCTGCGGCAGTTTCTGCAAGGCGTACGAACAGTCCGAATTTCGCGACGCCTGTAATCCGGCCATCGAATTCAGCTCCGACCCGATCTGCAAGAAACGCTGTGAGATAGCGATCGGTTGCGTCGCGTTCTGCGGCCATGCTGGCACGCTCACGTTCGACGAGATGGCTTGCGACTTCCTCGAGTCGAACACGTTGTTCGTCTGGCAAACCGTCCGGACCGAGGTCATACGCGCTGATCAGTGCCCGATGAACGATAAGGTCCGAATAGCGACGGATCGGTGATGTGAAATGCGCGTATCGCTGCAGGTTCAGTCCGAAGTGTCCGTTATTGTCGGGCGAATAAATGGCCTGGCTCTGGCTACGCAGAACGATTTCTGAAATTTCGTGATGGCGGTCAGTTTCCCGAGCGATCGCAAGCAGTTTATTGAAGCGTGCCGGCGTGACGCGCTCGCCGCGGGTCCAGTCGAGGTTCAGTGTATCGAGGAAGGTGGCAAGGCCATCGATTTTCTCGGAGGATGGTTCGTCATGAACGCGATAGATCAACTCTGAGCGTTTGGCTTCAAGCGCCTCAGCAGCACACACGTTTGCCTGGATCATCATTTCTTCGATGAGCATATGCGCATCGAACCGGTCACGTATTGTGACACCGAGCACTTCACCATCTTCTGATAATTCGACCTTTCGTTCCGGCAGGTCGAGATCGAGCGGCGCACGCTGAGATCGTTTTTTCTTAAGAGCGTCATACGCCGCCCAAAGAGGCTTGAGCACGGGTTCCAATAGCGGGCCAGCGCGATCGCTTGGATCGCCATCAATCGCAGCCTGAGCCTCTTCATAGGATAACCCGGCAGCCGAACGCATCATGCCGCGTATCAGGCGATGTCCGAGTTTGGAGCCGTCCTTTGAAATCTTCATTTCGAATGCGAGGCAGCAGCGAAGCTCGCCTTCTTTCAGAGAACACTCACCGGCAGACAGCGCCTTGGGTAGCATGCTGGCAACGCGATCCGGAAAATAGGTCGAGTTGGCGCGTTTATAGGCTTCGCGATCGAGTTCGCCATTGTAAGGCACGAAGGCAGACACATCGGCGATGGCGACCAGAACTTTCCAGCCGCCCGGATTTTTCGGATCGTCATCGGCGCAGGCATAGACCGCGTCGTCATGGTCGCGGGCGTCTGCAGGGTCGATGGTAATGAGTGGAATCTTGGTGAGGTCTTCCCGTTTGCATTCGACCGGCTGTGCCTCTTCAGCCGCCTTGATGACTGACGGATCGAACTGGTCGGGAATGTCGAAGGCCGCCATGGCAATGAGGCTTGCCGCGCGCGGGTCTTCGGAATTGCCGAGAACTTCGATAATCCGACCGCGTTTCGGGCCATGTCCGCGAGAGGGCAGGGGCTCACATCGGACAAGGTCTTCATCCTGAGCGTCACCGGCATCACCGGGAAAGACCAGAAAGGAGCGCTTGTCCTTGCGGGACGTGCCCTCAACGGTGCCACCACCATGGGCGTTCTTTTCAAAGACGCCGATCAGGGCTTCGCGCCGGTTTTCAAGTTTCTTGATCATGCGGGCCCGCCAGTGGCCATCGCGGCCCTGTTCGACATCACACAAGGCGCGATCTTTTACGCCGGGATCAGGATCTCGGCGACGTCCTCTCGGACCAGAATAGAGAATGTCGGGACCAAACAGGCCTTCCTTGCCGACGGCTTTGCCAATCAGCTCGCCGTGTTCATCAAGATGGGTGAATTCGACGACGCCCGTAGGCGGTGGTGCGTCAGCCTTGGCGAAGGAGCGCTTTCCAACACGGGAAATCACGCCTTCTTCCTCGAGCGCCTTCAGGATCATGCGCAGCTCGCGCCGCGCCTCTCCGTTTACACCCAAACCTTTGGCAATATCCCGCTTGTTGGTGTCACCCGGGTTCTGGGCGAGATAATCGAGAACGGTCTGGCGTGTGATTTCGGTCATTCAGATTTGGCTTTAGACGTCTTCTTTTTGGCCGGCGCTTTTTTCTTGGCCGCGGGCTTTTTCTTCTTCGGAGGAGATTTGGCCTTGGCGGCGATCAATTCAACCGCCTGTTCGAGCGTAACCTCTTCCGGCTTCTGATCCTTCGGCAGGGTCGCATTGGTTTTGCCATGCTTCACATAAGGCCCGTAGCGACCCTCGAGAACCTGAATTGGCTCCTCGTCCGTCGGATGCTTGCCAAGATCTTTCAGAACCTTTGGTGCCGCGCCACGGCGGCCCGGATTTGCGCGTTTGTCGGCGATGACAGAGACCGCGCGGTTCAGGCCGATCTCGAAGACTTCGTCTACGCTTGGCAGGTTGGCGTAGGTCTTGATGTGCTGAACATAGGGGCCGTATCGACCGATATTGGCGAGGATAGGCTCGCCATCTTCCGGGTGTTTACCGACTTCGCGCGGGAGCGACAGAAGCATGAGCGCCTTTTGGAGGTCGAGCTCATTCGGATCCCAGCCCTTCGGGATGCTGCCGCGTTTGGGCTTCTCGCCCTCTTCAGCGGCCGCAAGTTCGACATAAGGACCGAACCGCCCGGTTTTGAGCGCGACGTCGAGGCCGGTTTCCGGGTCCTGGCCAAGCACATTGCCGTCCGGATTGATGGCGTTCTGTTGTTCCTCTGCATCGACCGAAAAGGCGCGCGTGAATTTGCACTCAGGATAGTTTGAACAACCTACAAAAGCGCCGTGACGACCCAGTTTAAGGCTGAGCAGACCATCGCCGCAATTCGGGCAGGCGCGCGGATTGACGGATTCATCTGCGCCTTCTGCCCGTTGGAAGACATAAGGGCCAAGGACTTCGTTCAGCGCGTCGAGCACTTCACTGACACGGAGATCGGAAATCTCTCCAATGGCGGCCTGGAAGTCTTTCCAGAAATCGCGCAAGAAGACTTTCCATTCGAGATCGCCAGCGGATACGAGGTCGAGTTTTTCCTCGAGATCGGCAGTGAAGTCATACTGGACATAGCGCTGGAAAAAGCTTTCGAGGAAGCCGGTGACCAGACGGCCTTTGTCTTCCGGAATGAAGCGCTTTTTATCGATGCGGACATATTCGCGGTCCTGAAGGACCGAAATAATGGAGGCGTAGGTCGACGGACGACCAATGCCGAGCTCTTCAAGGCGCTTGACGAGTGAGGCTTCAGAGAAGCGCGGCGGAGGCTCAGTGAAGTGCTGGCTGGAGCGTGCTTCCAGAAGCTCAGGCTTCTCGCCCTGTTTCAGAGCCGGCAGTCGATTGTCGTCGTCCCCATCAGACGGGTCGTCTGTGCCCTCCTGATAGAGTGACAGGAAACCATCAAACATGAGAACCGAACCGGTGGCGCGAAGGCCTGCTTCCTTGTCAGCGGACATGATGTCCACTGTGGTTCGCTCAAAACGCGCTGCTTCCATCTGAGAGGCGACAGCACGGCGCCAGATCAGGCCATAAAGACGAGCGAGGTCGGCGTCGGCTTTGATTTCGTTCGGATGCAGTCGGAAATCAGTCGGGCGGATGGCCTCGTGTGCTTCCTGAGCGTTCTTGGCTTTCGAGGAATAGCGGCGCGGCTGATCCGGAAGATATTTGCTGCCATGATCGGCGCGGATTACGTCACGAGCCGCGTGGTAGGCCTCTTCGGCCATCTGCACGCCATCGGTTCGCATATAGGTGATGCGCCCATCTTCGTAGAGTTTTTGCGCCGCCTGCATGGTGCGCTTGGCAGAGAAGCCGAGGCGGCGAGAGGCGTCCTGCTGAAGCGTTGAGGTGATGAAGGGCGGTGGAGGATTGCGTTTGACGGGCTTGGCTTCGACCGCGTCGACCGTGTAGCCGCCACGACGCACGATTTCGAGCGCGGCAGTGGCATCTGCCTCGTTGGACAGCGAGAACTTTTTAAGTTTCTCGCCTTTCAGCTCGACAAGCCGGGCTTCGAACTTAGACCCGTCAGACGCTTTCAGATCTGTGGCGATCTGCCAGTATTCTTCCGGTTTGAAGATTTCGATCTCATGCTCGCGTTCGCAGATGAGCCGCAGGGCAACCGACTGGACCCGACCCGCAGAGCGGGAGCCGGGCAGTTTGCGCCAGAGCACTGGAGACAGTGAGAACCCAACGAGATAGTCGAGCGCACGACGTGCCAGATAGGCATCAACCAATTCCTGATCGATCGCGCGCGGATTGCCCATTGCGGAGGTGACAGCAGACTTGGTGATCGCGTTGAAGACCACGCGGCTGACATTCACATCTTTTAGAACACGACGGTTCTTGAGGGCTTCGAGAAGGTGCCAGGAAATGGCTTCACCTTCGCGGTCGGGGTCAGTCGCGAGAATGAGGTCGCTTGATCCCTTCACCGCATCGGCGATTTCCTTGATGCGCTTGGAGGATTTGGAATCGGCCTCCCAGACCATGGCGAAATCTTCATCCGGATTGACCGATCCATCCTTGGATGGAAGGTCGCGGATATGGCCATAGCTGGCGAGAACTTTATAGTCCGAGCCGAGATATTTGTTGATTGTCTTAGCCTTCGCGGGCGACTCTACGACAACGACTTTCATCAATGAATTCCAGATTCCCCGTTCGAGCGGAAGGTGTGTTTCAGTACAAGAGAGGTCAACCCCGGCTCACCCATCTTCCAGATAGGCGATGGCAGTCAGGGCTGTAAACAGTGCAAATAACGGAGGCGCAAAAGCTGCCACGGTTCTTGGTGTCGCGCCTGCTGCCCCAAGGCCATGCGTCAACTCGTTCACAAAATAAAGCATGATCGCTGCAAAAGCGCCCCAGGCGAGCAAGGCTCCGGTTCCACCAAGACGCGCCAATCGAAGGCAGACCAGGGCCCCGATCAGCGCCATAGCGACAAACAGAATAGGTTTGGCGATCAGGGCCTGGTAATGCATTTGATAGCGCGAAGCATCGAGGCCGGCGCGTTCAGTATCCTGAATAAAACCGGGAAGGCTCCAAAAACCAATCGTTTGAGGCGAGGCAAACTTGTCCAGAAGCTTTGCAGGGTCGAGATCGGTCGGGATGGAGAGCGCATCCTTGCGGACCGTCTGTTGCCCCGGCATGTTTTCGACGACGTCGATCAACTCCCAGAATCCGTCTTTGAGAGTCGCCCGTTCAGCTTCGATGCGACGTTTGAAATCAAACTCGTCCGTGCCCTGGCTGCGGGTGTAAATTCGCTCGTATTCGAAGATCTTCACGTTCGTCAGAACGACGCCGCTCTGTTCTGTTCCCGTAGCGTGTATGACGAATTGGTCGGTATCGGAGCCCTGGCGTAACCAGACGCCATTGGTCTGAGCCTGAGAGCGGGCGCTGGACGAGCCGACAATGCGTTCGCGCGTCGTCTCGAAATTGCTGTTGAGATCCGCGCCCACAGGATTGAGCACCAAGGTCGAGAAAAAGCCCAGACAGAGCGCAATCAGAGCTAATGGAGCCAAAAAGCGCCAGGCGGAGAGGCCCGCGGCTCGCATGGCCGGAAGCTCTGTCAGCCGCGATAGTCTGGAATATGCCAGCATGGCGCCGATCAGCACAATGAAGGGCATTGTGTGCTCAAGCAGCATGGGCATTTTCATCAGAGATAGCTGGACCGCCATGAAGAATGTGATGCCAGCCGCATTACCAACCGTCCGGAACTGCTCCACGACGTCGACCAGCAAGATCGCACCCATGATGATGCAAACTGTCAGGAGCAGAGATGAAAGGCATTGTTTCGCCACATACCATTGAAGTCGTCTGAGAAGCATGGGTCAGGCGGCCTCCGGCTGTGCGAGTTTTGAACGCGATGGTTTGCGCCGGAATAGTCGCGGCAAACCACCCGTGAGATAGACGAACATGATGATGAATGCTGTGCCCAGCGGCAGCGCGTACTGGAGCGCGCTGAGCTCGGGTGTTGACGCGGCGTTCGGTGGAATGGCGAGGGTCAGAATTGTGAGGACCGTCGCACTGACGGACGCAATGATGATGCGTTTCTGATAGCCTCGACGACTGAAATTTCCGCCAACAACGGCAATGATCGCAATGGCCGCCATGGCCAGGTTCAATAGCGGAAGGGCCAACCGGGTATGCGCTTCTGCCCGGTATTTATCCTGGTTTTGATTTTGGTTCCAATCACCAAGATCCGGGAAAAACAACTCATAGAGGAAGCGGTCTGACGGCTTCAGGATGAGGTCCGAATCCTCAGCCAGAAAGCCGGTCATGTCGAACACATAGTCATCAAAATCAAGAATGGAGAGCTGACCCTGCGCGTCTAGCTGTTGGATCTGCCCATTGGTCATCTGAATGGCCGGAACGCCTTCGATTTCGATAATGCTGCCAATCTGTGCGATGTAATCAACCGGCGAACCAGCGACACGCGTATCGGAGATCAACATGCCGCGCATGAGGCCTCCGCTTGATTCGCGGGCATAGATGGTGAGCCCCTCGGCCGGATAAGTGAAGGCACCGGGGCGAATAAAGGAAGCAGCGAGATCTGCCTGAGCGTCTGCAAGTGTCTGACGGAGCTCTCTCTGCGCCATTGGCTGAACGAAGAGGTTGACGAGGAGGTGAGCAATCGCGGCAAGAATCGCCAGGCGGAAAACAGGCGATGCGATCTGCCAGCGGGTCAGGCCCGCAGAGTGCGCGGTGACAACCTCGCTGTCGCGCTGAAGGCGATTCAGTGCGTTCAGACTGGCGACAAATAGAGCAATCGGCGCGAGAACGGCGATGATCTGAGGCGCGCCTAAAGCGACAACGCGAAGATAGGTGAGGGCGCTCTGCCGGTTTTCGACAATAAGATCGGTTTGAGAAATGCCTTGAACGAGAATCGCAATCAGGGCGAGTCCCCCGACAATTGTGACGACTGCGCGCAGAACATTGAAAAAGATGTATCGCTGAATTTTCTTCATAATGTCACTATTGCTTAGCTTCCCAGCGCCGAGACGCCAAACATCTTCTTCAACCGGTTGCCCGAATACGCATCAGGGCTTACTTCGGATTCAATTGGAGCAAAAGTATGAACTTCGAAATAAAAGACAGTCCTTCCGCCCAGGTGCTTATCGTTCTGGCAACAGAGGACAATTCTATCCCTACCAGCCTGAATGATGTTGAGGCAGGATTGAGCGATAAACTGACCAAAGCTGCCGAGGCTTCGCGTTTTCGTGGCAAGTCTGGTCAGTCGCTTTCCTACATCACCAATGGTGATGAACCGGCGAAGATTATTGTGATCGGCGCTGGAAAGCTCGATGGCGACACAGCCCGTGCATTGGAAGAATTCGGCGGTCAGGCCGTGAAGCAGACTTTGACGTCTGGTTACACATCTATCGCAATCATGGGCGTTGGTGGTGCGGATGATGCCCGCATCCTGCTCGGCGCGCGGCTCGCTGCATATCGCTTCGACAAATACATGACGAAGCTGACGGATGATCAGAAACCATCGCTGGAGACTGTGTCTCTGGTGACATCAGTGTCGGATAGCGTGACCGCGCTCTGGAAAGAGCTGGAAGCCGCTGCAGCGGGCACTGAGATGGCGCGTGATCTCATGAATGAGCCACCAAATGTACTTTATCCCGAAAGCTATGCGGATCGAATCAAAGAGATGGAAGCGCTTGGCATCAAAGTGACCGTTCTCGGCGAAGACGAAATGACCAAGCTGGGCATGAATTCCCTGCTCGGCGTGGGGCAGGGCTCTGTTCGTGAGTCCCAGATGGCCATCATGGAATGGAATGGTGGAGGCGATGAAGCGCCGCTGGCACTTGTCGGTAAGGGCGTTTGTTTTGATACGGGCGGTATTTCCCTCAAGCCCGGCCCGAACATGCAGGACATGAAGGGCGATATGGGCGGATCGGCGGCTGTTGTGGGCGCGATGAAAACCCTCGCAATGCGTAAGGCCAAGGCCAATGTGGTCGGACTGGTTGGTCTCGTTGAGAATATGCCAGACGGTAATGCAAGCCGCCCGGGCGATATTGTCTACACCATGTCAGGCCAGACGGTTGAGAACCAGAACACCGATGCCGAAGGCCGCCTCGTTCTGTGTGATGTGCTTTGGTATGCGCAGGAAACCTACAAGCCCAAGGCCATCATCGATCTGGCAACACTGACCGGCGCGATCATTGTGTCCCTCGGTCATGAGAATGCTGGCGTGTTCTCAAACGACGATGCGCTGGCTGATCAGCTCATTTCGTCAGGTGTGGCAGAGGGCGAAACCTGCTGGAGACTTCCACTGTCACCGGCGTATGACAAACTGCTCAAGTCTCAGTTCGCAGATATGAAGAATATTGGTGGTCCGGCGGCCGGGTCGATCACGGCTGCGCAATTCCTGAAGCGGTTCATCAAAGATGGTACGCCTTGGGCGCATATCGATATTGCCGGAGTTGCCTGGAAGACAGGTGACAAATCTGCAATCGACCCGTCATGGGCGAGTGGCTTTGGCCCGCGCCTGCTCGATCGTCTCGTAAAAGACCATTACGAGGTCGGATAAAACATGGCTTGCGAGTGGTGGTTCTATCATCTGCAGCAGCCACCGCTCGCCGCTGCTCTCGCGCCCTTGTTCGAGAAATGTCTTGAACGGGGCTGGCGCGTGCTGGTCGTGTCTGACAACAGCGCAGAGCTTGCCAGTATCGATGCCGATTTATGGAAGTGGCGGGATGATAGTTTTCTTCCGCATGGTCGGGACGGAGAGCTGGCAGAGCGCCAGCCCATATTGCTGAGTTCGGAACTCGCTAATCCCAATAAATCCCGCGTGCTTGTCTTGCTGAACGGAAAAACGACTGAGACATCTGACCTGCCGTTTGAGCGGGTTATGGTCGTGTTCGAAGATCAGGATCAGGCCGCGCGCGCAACCGCCAGGCAGCAATACAGCCAGGCGAAAAAGAACGAGCAAAGTGTTCGCTATTTTCAGCAATCTTCAGGCTCTGGCTGGACCGAAATGAAAAGCTGATCGAAGGCTGAACGCCGATTTTCCCATAAACCCTGTTGGCAGAGCGTCACTTGCCCTCTATAGCGGCGGGAATTTCGATTTCCCTTTCAAACAAAAGGTTCTGGGACAGCTATGGAACGTACATTCTCAATTATCAAACCGGATGCGACAAAGCGTAATCTGACTGGCAAAGTCAATGCGATGATCGAGGGTGCTGGTCTTCGCATTGTGGCTCAGCGTCGAATTCAAATGACGGAAGCTCAGGCGAAACGCTTCTATGAAGTGCATGCTGAACGCCCATTCTATGGCGAGCTGGTCGAATTCATGACGTCTGCTCCGGTTGTCGTTCAGGTGCTGGAAGCAGACAATGCCGTTGCGAAATATCGCGAAGTCATGGGTGCGACGAACCCAGAAGAAGCGGATGCTGGTACGATCCGTAAGGAAGTTGCGCTTTCGATCGGCGAGAACTCTGTACACGGGTCTGACAGCCAGGAAAACGCGGCAATTGAAATTGCTCAGTTCTTTTCTGAAGCTGAGATCGTCGGCTGATCCTTCTGAAATTCAGATACAGAAAAGCCGGGTTTTGAAACCCGGCTTTTTTGTTTTGGTCTTTATTGTTCAGATCGTGACTTGTTCAACGAAGGCGAAGGCCATTACCGCAAAAGACACGGCAGATGCGCCAGTCATCAACGAGAGCGCTGCGAGAACGCCCTTTTTGTTTGGCTTTGAATTTGTGAAGGTTTTTTGATCGTCAGTCGGGTTCATCATCATAAATCTCCTGCCAAATCCAACGGACGACCGTGGAGGTGGTTCCGAGACTTTTCAAAAATTCCTGACTGTGTTTAAGCGCGTCCCAAAGATGTCCATTCGGTCTCAATAATTTCTGGAAGCGCATGGTCTCGAAGCATTTCCACCGCGCGTGACAGCGCCGCCTCGAGGACTGATCTATGCCGGTCGGCGATTTGACTAGCTTCTTCAAGGCTGAAATTTTCCACTTCGAGCAGAGCCAGGGATATGCGTTCAACTCGCGACAGCTTTCTGATGTCGCGGGATAGCTCCGGGCGCTTTGTAGATGGTTGCTCCAGAAAAGCGACTTTTGGCCGGTTATTCAGCGACCGTTCAAAGGCACCAATGGCTAGTGTAAACACCTCGACGTCAATTGAGCGTTCCGTATGCGCGTGCATGAGTTCTTTGAAGCGGGTGCGGACGGAATCTTCCAGAATGTCATCCGTTTCCTGCTGGCTACCCATGATCAGCCAGCCGGAGCGACGGAGCCGTCCGTATATGCGTTGTGTGGGTTGATCGTGATCTGGTAGTTCCATCGTATGCCTTCCCGGCGATCAGGCTGTCACAGAACGCCGGCGGGTTCGTTGATGCAGGTTAATCCGCTGCGTCAGCTTCTTTCCGGCACCTGAAAAAGAGGCTTTTCCGGGCGTCGGACGTGCAAATAATCATCATCAAAATGGCAAATCTGTGCCAGCATGCGCCGATCGATGATCCGGACGGCATGATTTTCCTCTTCAATGAGGTTGTCGCGTCGCATCGCCGACATTGTCCGCGAGACGTGCACCGACGTAAGGCCGAGCGCATCTGCGATGTCAGTTCGCGTGATCGGCAGGCCGACTTCGTTCTGCTCGCGTCCGAGGCCTGCATTCTGACGGCGTTGAAGCTCCAGCAGCAGGTGACCAATTCTTTCTTTTGCGGACAAGCGACCCACGCGCACGATCTGCTCCCGCAGGATCGCTTCCTCCTGAACCGCTGCCCACCAGAAAGCGCCTGCCAATGGAGCTGAACGCGACAGCGCAGACATGAAGCTCTCTTGCTGGACGAACGTAATGTCGCAAGCCGTAACAGCCGTCACGGTATGGTCCGCTCTTAGTGTAGCGAGAGCCTGTAGATCGAAAACATCGCCCGGAAGCATGAAGTTTACGATCTGACGGCGACCGTCATCGAGCATCTTATAACGAATAGCCCACCCACGACGGATAACAAAAATCCGATCAGCAGGCTCGCCCTCCTTAATAACGTCTTCCCCTGGGAAGAACGTCATTTTCTGCCTGTCCAGACGACCCATCTCAGCCCAGATTGGATCCGGGATGGGGCTGAACTGCGAAAGTCTGTTACGTAGTGCAATCATGCTACCGATAACGAAGATTGGTTCTGATCGTTCCCGGGAAGAATGGCGCTTTCACCAAATTGCCCAAATTATACCCATCGGTGTCGGGCTTCTGGTTTTGCGGAACACTTGCTCGATTGCTGCGTTGGTTCATCACGCAGAAAGGAGAGCAATAATGTCGACCAACACTATTCCACTACCGACTTCAGATGAAAAAAAAGAGGTCAAAGAGATTGATTCAGACGTTGAGGCGCTGAAGTCAGACTTTGAGTCTCTGAAGGGCAACGTAAATTCTCTCATGGCAAGCGTCTCACGTCTTGCTGGGAAGCAGGCTGAGAAAAGCGCCGACAAGGGCAAAGCTCTGGCTGATGATGCGGTTGATACGCTCGAATCAACACGCGACTCGATCCAGTCACAAATCCGCAGCAAGCCGCTCGCAGCAGTTGGTATAGCAGCTGGCGTGGGCGCGCTGATCGCGATCGCGACCCGCCGGTAAACGCACATGGATAAAGCAAAACTAAGATTGCTTGCAGGCGTCAGCGGAGCTGTTTTTGGCTTCGCTGGCGTACTTGCGTTGTCGGCGGCTGTCACGATGTTGCTGGCCAATTGGATGCCGCTTTGGGTGGCAGGGCTATCGACGGGCGGATTGTTGTTCCTTGTCGCTGCGCTTTGTGTGCTGTTCTTCCTCGATATTTTCAAATCGGCTGATGAAGAACTGGATCAGTTTGAGGACGCGACAGCGGATATGCTCGCAGATCTGCCTTTCGATACGATCTCTGCAATTGTCGAGAAGCGGCCTGTAACCGCTTTGGGTATCGCAGCGCTTGTTGGCTATGCGGCAACGAGCGATCCAGACCGGGCCGTCAAGAATGCGGAACGGGTTATGTTTAGCCTCCTTTGAGGCTTGCATTCTGGGGGCAGGTGACCGACCTAGTTGATCATGTCCATCTGGAATCTGAAGAATCTGATCTCTATCGCAGCTGGCGTATCGGCGTCAGCTGCTGCTGTGCGTCAGGTGCTGGGTCGAGAGGTCGATCGACGGACGGACAAAGCAATTGCAGACGCAGCCCAACAGGCGCGACAGCGTATTCGCGAACAAGCCCATCTATTTTTCTCAGATGGTTTTATTCGTTTTTTTTGGACAACTCTGGGCAAAGCCTCAATCATACTGACCATCGCCTCCTTGTTCCTGATGGGGTGGGTGGCCGACCATTGGTCGGCGGCGGCGCTGGCACTGATGTTTGTGGTCTTCACCAGCTATGATGCCTGGCGCATCTTTCCTTCTGCCAAATTTCTGTTTGGTGAGCTGCGGAAGTTCGGCTGGCGTCCCAAACTTATATTAGCAGAGACTGTTTCAGCTCAGGTTTTCGAGCAAGTCCTGGAAGAAGCGCGGCAGCTGGAAGTCAAACAATCTGAGAATATTCTGCTATTGCTGGCTGGGCGAAAGCGGGATGACCTGACCGAGAAGCTTGCCCGAGCGGTCGCAGATATCGCGGCCGAAACGAGCTGGAAAGATATCAAGCCAATGGTTTTTGGCTTTGTGGTCCGCTGTGGAATTCTGTTCTTCCTCTATTCCTCGCTCGTCTGGACATTGGTCTGGATGATCCGGCACTAATCGGCGAGGGCACCGCCTACCACACGCGTTTCAGACTTCTCATCGCGCGGTGCCATGCGATTCCTGGCGTGCCCGATGAATTGTTTGAAAATCTCTCGTGCGAACCGCTTATGGATCAAAAATTCAGGGTGGAATTGAACGCCCACCATAAAGTCTGCATCCTTGTGTTCGATCGATTGTATCAGGCCGTTAATCTCGTGCGCGGACGCAGTAAAGCCATTACCCAGCGTCTGAATGGCCTGTGTGTGAATGGAGTTCACAGACAGAAGATTCTTGCCGGTGATGCGGGCCAGCCAGCTGTCAGGCTTGATCGCAATCGATTTCCTGAAAAACAGCCGCTTAAGGAACGTCATCGGATACTTGATGTCGTCATACTTGCTAAGATCGCTCGACAGAGTCCCTCCTTGGAGAACGTTCAGCATTTGCATGCCGCGGCAGACGCCAAGAACAGGAATGTTCTGACGCAGGGCGGTTTTCGCCCAGGATTCTTCCAAAGCATCGCGTGCGTGATCATACTGATATCCGGGTTTGATCTGGCCTTGATAGTGCTCGGGATACACATCCGATCCGCCTCCAAAGAGAAGCCCATCGATAGAGCGGGGATCGCGCGGCGCGGAAGAAGTGATTTTGACGGGTGAACCACCCGCAAGCCAGACCGCGAGTTTCATGGCTAGATATGCGAGAAAATCACCCTTTTCCGGCTTTGTGATACCAATCACAGGACGATCCGTTTTGCGCGGTTTGCGCTCCGGTTGAGCTGGTTCCTCTTCGTCTTTACCGGGGGCTTCGAATTTAAGTTCGGGTGGCAATTCGCCGTGACGCGCCAGTGAACTGAGCGCGAACAGAATGCCGAGGCCGACAGCCGGATCGTCATCCGCTGAAAACTCTGACGGAAGGTCGTCATGGCGTGCCACTTCTTTCTGCAGTGTCGACAACATGCCTGGCGTGGCTGCACTATGACCTGCACTTTTGAGAAAATGAGACGTTGCCTTGAGGATATGGCCACGGGAGGCATGATATTTCATGCGCACCCATGCCCGTCCGGACTGCTTCAGATGTTCGTCAGAGCTTGCAGTTTCCTCTGCGATTGACAGCAGCCAGGCACCCGGCGTTTTGGATTTGAAGCCAATCTCGGCCGACATGTCCTCTGAACGATCGATTTCGATATCTGCGGCCAATGCAAAAGCGAGCCACGGGAAATCAATACCCGAGGCGGTCGAATGGAACAGGCCTGCCCAATAGCGCGGATTGATTTCGATAATTTTTGGCGGGGTATCCGGATCGCCATTCCAGCGGAAATCGATCTCAGCTACGCCATGCCAGTTGGAGAGTTCCAGGAGTTTTCGAGTGCTTTCCAGAAACGGCGTTTCATCGACCGTCTCCCGAATAGCGCCCGCGCCGGCATCATTCGGAAACTGGCGCAGATTGTGATAGGTCACTGCGCCCAGCAGTTCGCCTTTATTGGCAACGACGGAGACGCAATAGTCTTCCCCTTCAACAAGTTCTTGTAGCAGGATTGGCGAAGACGGATCAGCAGCGTCGACATAGTCTTTCAGCTTCTCCAGCGAGGCAATTTTCTCGACGCCGCGGCCGCCAACACCATCGACGGGCTTTGCAATGCGCGGAAAGTCGACAGAGGCGTAATCGTCCGCGTTGAAGTCTTCGGGCTGGATGATGTGGGTTTCCGGAATGTCCAGATCGTGTTTCTGAGCAAATTCTGCGAGTGCATCTTTCGGGTCGATTTTAGAAATGGACTCGATCTCGGGCGCCGCGATCTGGATCAGCGGCTCGAACCGGTTGCGATGTTTTGCGAATAGCTTTGCATCCCGAAACGCCGGGATGAGAACATAAGGTCGGTCATCCTCCGGCGCATATTTCCTGACGGCCTCTTCGAAATCGTTCAGAGCTTCGTCTTCGTCTTTCTCGAGGCTGGCATGGATGAAGGTGTCTTTGACATGTTTGGAAAAGGACAGCACCGTCATGCCGACATCATCGGCACCGATGACCTCGATGCCCCGTTCGTGAAGAGACCGCGCAATCACCAGGGAAATCAGGCTGCGGCCATAGGTGACGATGGCGCGCCCTTTAATGGCGCGTTCGTCAGCTGGGGACGGTTTTGAAGTCATTTCTGCTTCAGGGCTCAAAGTATGCACATCCATTCTGTTCGACATGCAACTGAAACGCACGTTGACTAGCGCAGTTCCCACCCTGTCTGCTGAAAAGTGTTAACGCTGCAGGGTAGTGAAAAAGCACTATGTGGGAACATTAATGCCGCCAGTCGGTCGGACTGAGGATAACAGGCTTGGCGGATTGCAAGCTTCTTCAGCATTGCCTATCCAGAGGGCTTGTGATGCTGGAGAATAATTATGGACGTTCGTGTTAAATGGATCGAAGAGCGCAGTTTTGTCGGCGCTTGCGACACCGGACATAAGATCGCATTTGGTGCCGTGGGTTCGGACGGCCTGAAGCCCGGCCCAAGTCCTATGGAGCTGATCCTGATGGGGACGGGTGGGTGCTCTGTTTATGATGTCGTCGCTATTCTGGAGAAGGGGCGGCAGGCTGTCGAAAATGTTGAGGTCGAGCTTCACGCGGACCGGGCAGAAACGGACCCCAAGATTTTTACACGGATCCATATGCATTTCATCGTGAAGGGACGACAGCTCGACGAAAAGCGTGTGTCGCGTGCTGTGGAGCTGTCGATTGAAAAGTATTGTTCGGCCTCTGCGATGATGCAGAAGTCCGCCGAGCTGACGCATGATTTTGAAATCATCGATACCAGCGAAAGCTGAGCGCAGCGCGTAGTGCCATGCTGCGGCAGACCTGCCATCGGGCTAAGGCCCGCCCGGCCGGAGGTGGCTCTCGCGACGCGAGGTAATTTTAAGAGAAGAAATTCAGCGCCCGCCTATGCTTCACTTCGGCGTGGCATCCGTTTCGCGCTTCGGCATATCGCGCCGAAGCAAAAATTTGATTTCATCAAATTTTGCGAAGGCGGATGGTGCCCGGGGGCGGATTTGAACCACCGACACGCGGATTTTCAATCCGCTGCTCTACCCCTGAGCTACCCGGGCATCTGGGGTCTGCTTGAAAAGCGAAAGCGCTGTATAGTGATCTCAGAGCGGCCTGTCCATCACCAAACTGCGGGTTTTCCAGCTTTTTTTATTTCAACGGATAGCGGAGGCGAGAGCCGGCTTTCAGCTGGCCTGAGCCCACAGGTTTTCGCACACTTCTGCGATCCGCGCAGATTTCTCAACCAGCGCCTCGGAAATCCGATAGGAAATCATCGCGGTTCCGGCGAGCGCAGATTTTGAGTCCGGATCGTCCGGCCAGCGCGCGCCTGCGATACCGCCGGCCTCCAGGTCTGCCAGATAGGCGCCGAATTCGTCCTCACGGCCATCTTTGAACAGGGGAAGCCAGATAAGGATGATGGCATCAGGCCAGCGTCTGAGCGCTTTTGGCACCCATTCGATCAGAGCTTCGAGATCGCCCAGAGTTTCGTAGCTGGGATCAATCAGAACGACCATGCGCTCACGGGAGCGGGGGGCGAGCGACAGTGCGCCGCGATACCCGTCAGCCTTTTTGATCTGAACGCGCGGATCGCCACCGAAATTCTTCGTGAGAGCCTCGTGTTCTTTTGGATGAAGTTCGAAGAAGCTCAGGCGATCATTGGGTCTCAGGAGTTTGGAGGCAATCGCGGGAGAGCCCGGATAAATCTGAAAACCATCGCCTTCGTTGAAGCTGCGCACGAGATCGGCATAAGACCGCATGGGTTTGGGGATATTGGCTTGGGTAAGGAGCTGACCAATGCCTTCGGGGTACTCGGCGCCTTTCTGGGCTTCCGGAGAGGAGAGGTCGTAAAGCCCGCGTGCGGCATGGGTTTCCACATAGCAAACAGGTCGTTTCTGCGTGGACAGTTCGGACAGAATTTCTGTCAGAACGGCGTGTTTGAGAACATCGGCGCGATTTCCGGCGTGATAGATGTGTTGATAGCTCAACATTGTTGCGGGCCTTTAAAACGAAACGGGCCCACTCTGATGAGCGGGCCCTGAGAATTCAAGATTGAAGTCAGCTTATTCGCTGTCGGTTCGTGTGGCCAGATCGGCTTCACGGATGGCTTTGAATTCATTGCCTTCGAACCAGGTTGGCCAATCATCTGACTGCGCGATCTGAAAGCCGACTTCGAACAATGCGGTGACGTCTTCGACCATGCCAGCCATGTTCCAGTCTGGTGAGTACTCATCCTGTGGCTTGTGATAGCGATTGGCGGTGTAATCCCGTCCAGCCGCCTGGCCTGCGGCCCGGCCACCCTCAATCATGTCGTCACCACCGTCAGCATACAGCATTGGCACACCTTTCTTGGCGTAGCTGATATGGTCTGAGCGGTAGAAAGAGCCGTTCTGAGGCATTGGGTCTGGCTTCACAACGCGGTCCTGACCTTCAAGCACCTCTTCCAGAATGGTCTCGAGTTCAGACGCGCCATAGCCAACCACGACCATGTCTTTCGTGCGTCCGATTGGGAGTGCGCCATCCATATTGATCCCGGCAACGATCTGATTGTGCGGGACGATCGGGTTCTCAGCCATGTAAGCTGAGCCCAGAAGGCCGGATTCCTCGAGGGTAACGGCGGCAAACAGAACTGACCGGGCAGGAGCTTCTGCCTTCATCTTCTCCGCGATTTCGAGCAGGGCAGAGGAGCCTGTCGCATTGTCGACGGCGCCGTTATAGATCAGGTCTTCTGATGCAAAGGTGAAGTTCGGGTCGTCAGGCGTCGCGGCATTGCCAAGGTGATCCCAATGCGCGGTGTAAAGCATGTATTCGTCAGGCGTTTCAGTGCCTTCAATCATGCCAATCACATTGCGGGATTCTGCTTTTTCGACAGTTTGAACAATGCGGCCTGAGGCCTTGAGGTCGCCCATCGGGACTGGCTCAAAGCCTGGCTTTTCGGCAGCCTTTTTCAGCGTCTCGAAATCAAGACCGGCTTCTTCAAACAGTCTGACGGCAGTATCCTTCGTGACCCATCCTTCCATGATGGCGCGATCGGCGCCGCCATTTTTGCGGACGAGATCAGCCTGGGCGCCCGTCCAGGAATTGCGGACGACATCCCAGCCATAAGATGCAGGTTCTGTCTCGTGAATGACGATGGCCGCGTCCACACCCTGGCGGGCGGCTTCTTCGAATTTATACGTCCAGCGACCGTAATAGGTCATGGCATTGCCGTTGAAGAGGTCGGGGTCCTGAGTGGCATAACCCGGGTCATTCACGAGCATGACGACGGTTTTGCCTTTTGGGTCGAAGCCTTCGTAATCGTTCCAGTCATATTCCGGGGCAACTGCGCCATAGCCGATGAAAATAACCTCAGAGTCTTCAAAAGACAGATCGAGTTCTTCCTGACGTTTTGTCCAGTAAACGGCTTCCTGACGCATGATCAGGGGATCGGCGTCCGGGGCAGAAGAAATAGTCAGGCCCGAAAGTCCCTCGTCGACAAACTGGTTCACCATGCCAACAGTCTGGTACCAGGAGCCGTCGACGGCTGGGGTCAGGCCGATCCGCTCCATTTCCGCAGCGATCCAGTCAGCCGCAGCTTCACCGGCTTCGCTGCCCGGTCCGCGCCCTTCAAACGTGTCGTCAGCCAGAGTGGAGAGACGTGCACGCAGGTCTGCTTCAGTGATCTCTGAGGTCGTTCCGTCCGGAAGTGGCATCAGAAGCGCAGAGTCTGTTTCGGCGTCTGAGGAGGGTGTTTCGGTCGGTGCAGGTGTTGCACCTTCAGCTGGTGTGGTCTCGTCTTCTGGAGGGGCACAGGCCGCGAGCAGAAGCGCGAGTGCTGAACTGGCGAAAAGGCGTTTCATATAAAGAATCCTGTTTCCGATTTTGGCAATGATCTGGCATGGCCCACCCGTCAGGGCAAGAATTCTGGGCTATTTCATCAATTTCCGAACGGAATTTGGCAAGGCCAGTGCACCAGTCGCAATGTCTGAATTGAAATAGACGAGCTTTTCAGCACTGACATGCTCAAATTTCGGAATAAGCGGATTGTCATCGCTGAAAATACCGCCGCCCCAGTCACCCGAAATGTAGAAAGGTGTGGGCATGAGGAAGGGTTTGAAATGGGCGAATTTGCCACCAAGCTTGTGATACATCATGCGGACACCGCCTGTGTAGAAGGTCGGGCTGCCAATCATCTGACAGGTCACGCCGCCGGGCCGGATCGCCTTTTTGATATTGCGGTAGAACTCATCTGAAATGAGCGGGTTTGCATTGTCGACTTCGCTCACCGCTTCGTCGCAGACATCGGTGGAATCGATGATGATGGCGTCGAAGGCTTGTTCCTGTTCTGCCAGATAAGCCGCGCCATCGCCAATCCGGATTTCGACGCGCGGGTCTTTCAGGCCTGTGGTGAGTTCCGGAAGGTAATCCTCAGACATTTTCACGACCACACCGTCGAGTTCGGCAAGGACGATGCGTTCAATGCCATCGTATTTGACGAGTTCGTTCACCGTGCCACCATCGCCGCCGCCAATGACGAGGACCGATTTAGGCGCTTCGATGCAGGCGAGTGGCAAATGCACCATATGCTCGTGATAGACATGGTGGGTGTCTTCAGAGAGCATCAGGACATCATCTATCAGCATGACGCGCCCATGCGTTTCGGTCTGGACGATTTTGATGTCCTGCCATTCCGATTTTTCGTGCGCGATGAGATCACCTTCGACATAGGAGCCGTAAGATGGAGTGTGCTGGTCGTCGAATCTTTGTTTAGTCATGTGCGCTTTGTAAAAACTTGCGAGGGAACTCGCAAGTAATTGTCAGCTCCCAGGAGGTGCTTCTGCTTCAGGATCTCCAGGCAGGGGGATATACTCATTCTCATTAGGTGGCATGGCAAAGGGCGTGTCGACCCAATTGCCTGCGATGGAGGCGCGCCAGTCCTGCTTGGCCTGGTCGATACGCTCTGGAGATGAGGCGACGAAATTCCACTCGATCCATCGGCGACCATCGATCGGGGCGCCGCCTGCCAGCATGACACGCGTGTTTTCAGCCAAAGTGATTTTTGGCGCACCGCCGGGTTCGAAGATCACCATCTGACCTTCCTCATAGACAGTGCCGAGCGTTTCCATCTGGCCGCTGACTACATAGGCGCAGCGTTCAACAACGTTTTCGGGAAGGTTGAGCGTCCCGCCTGAGCGAGTTTCGACCGCGGCATAGAGGATGGGATGAGGGAAATCGACCGGAGAGGTGAGGCCATAAGCTGAGCCTGCAATCATACGGATCGTAAGCCCGTCTGTCACGAGTACGGGCAGAGTTTCAGCTGGATGATGATCAAATCGCGGCTCACATTCTTCGTGGGATTTGGGCAGGGCGACCCAGGTCTGAATGCCGTGCAGATGGTATCCTTTGGACAGATGTGGCTCGGGCGTGCGTTCTGAATGCGCGATGCCTTTTCCGGCTGTCATCCAGTTCACGGCGCCGGGGTGGATTTCGATTTCCGTGCCCAGCGTGTCGCGGTGGAGCATGGCACCTTCAAAGAGATAGGTGACTGTGGCCAAACAGACATGCGGGTGAGGGCGTACATCAATGCCTGAACCAGCCGGGAAATCGGCGGGTCCCATATGGTCGAAGAAGATGAAGGGACCGACGGTTTTCTGCTTTGAACTTGGAAGAACCCTGCGGACGGTGAATGCACCGAGACTTTTTTCCTTTGAGGTGAGAACGAGTTTCGGAGCACCGGACATGAGGCAATCACTTTTATCTGCGTGTTGGATTAACCTATTTTGTTGTCTTTCCGGCTGAAGTCCAGAAGATGAGAGCATGACCCCCAAAGAAAAAGACCTGATCGAACGCATGAGAGCGTGCCAGATCTGCTCGGAAGGGATGCATCCGCTCCCGCACCCGCCTAATCCCGTGTTTCAGCTTCATCCCGATGCCAGCGTGCTGATTTGCGGGCAGGCGCCGGGTAATCTGGTTAATCAGACTGGCCGCCCCTTCACTGATCCATCTGGCGATCGATTGCGGAAATGGATGGGGATTGGGCCTGAGATATTTTATGACGAAACGCGGGTGGCGATTCTGCCCATGGGGTTTTGTTTCCCCGGCTATACAGCAAACGGATCAGACAAACCGCCCCGAAAAGAATGTGCAGCAGAATGGCGTGAGCAAGCGCTCACAATTTTGCCAAATATCCGTGTTTCATTGTTGATCGGCGCGTATGCGCAGAAATGGCATTTGAGGAAGCATTATGCAGGTTCGGTTACGCAGACGGTTGAAAACTGGCGGCAGTTTGCGCCTGATAGCTTTGTCCTTCCACATCCAAGTTGGCGAAATAACGCATGGTTGAACAGACATCCCTGGTTCGAAGACGACCTTCTTCCGGAACTCAAAAACGCCGTGCACTCAGCGCTCTGATCGTGCTGAGTGCCATTCTTGGCCTTGTAGTGAGTTGCGCAACACCGCAATTTTCACCTTATCCTGAGGAACAGACTTCCATGCCGCAATTTGATGTAGAGCGAGAGCGATTCATCTCGTTTGATGGTTCCGAGCTTGGGCTCACAGTATGGGGCGAGGAGCAGCCGGAGCACGTGATTGTTGGTGTGCATGGCATGAATGACTATGCGAACGCCTTTCATATGGCTGCGCCTTACTGGGCGGAGCGCGGTGTGCGGACTTACGCATATGATCAGCGCGGGTTCGGACGATCACCCGGGCGTGGCTTCTGGCCAAACGAAGATGCGATGCGGGAAGATCTGCGAACGGCAGTTCAGGTTGCTAAAGACCGGCATCCGGACGCTCAGATCAGCGTCGTCGGCATTTCCATGGGTGGCGCCGTCGCAATGTCCCTGTTTGGCGGAGAAAATCCGCCGGAGGTTGATCGGTTAATTCTATCAGGCCCCGGGTTGAGAGGGTGGGGCGCCATACCCTGGTATCAGGCGCTTGCCTTACGCATCTCAACACAGGTGCGACCCGGCTGGATCGTCGTTCCGCCGAAGGGAATCGTCAAAATTGAGCCTTCCGACAATATCGAAATGCTGCAGAGAACCTGGTCTGATCCGCTCATGCAGAGAGATAATCGAATCGATCAGGTCTACGGAGTCGTCAGCGTGATGGAGAGTGCGCACAAAGCGGCACCGCGACTGCCGGAACGCACTTTGTTGCTTTATGGCGCCAAGGATATTGTGATCCCTGAAAGTGGCATGAAGCGCACCGCCAAACATCTGCCAGACCATGTGCGCACGGCTTATTATCAGCGCGGCTATCACATGCTGATGCGGGATTTGCAGGCTGAAAATGTCTGGAAAGATGTGCTGGCTTTTCTGGATGACCCGGCGACCGAGTTTCCATCCGGAGCCGAACCGCTTCCCTGGGGACGGAAACCGTGAGGGTTGGAAGTCTGGTGTTAAGATTTCACTCTTATGCTGAATCGAATTGTGTAAGTTGCAACGAGCCCGTTTTCCATGGTGGCTGCCCTTAATAAAATAACCGGCGGAAATTTCGCTGGACGTTTTGCTGCATGGTGGAACGGGCAGGATTATGTGCCCGGGCAAGAGCCTGTGGCTGAGAGTAAGCCTAAAGCAAAACCTGTATCTGCACCTGTTTCCAGTCCGTCTGAGACGTCGGGGCCGGTGTTGTCGTCGGCGGAAAGTCGCATTTCGGCTCTGGAGACCTTATGGGGCGAGGGCAGGTTTTCGCCAGCAGGCGGCCAGCTATATGCGCGTGTGACTGAGAATCTGCCGGAACTCGAAAAGGGTGCGCTCGACCGGTTTGGTGTGATCAACACAGACCCCGCCTGGCTAACTCAGCTTATTAGCCGTCTCGGTTGTTGCCCTGTGATCAGTGAATGGCGCCCTCCTTGCGAAACGCGATTTGGAGAGTCCCATCCGGATTTTGATGTGATTTCTGGCGACCTCGATCGTCCGACATTTACCCCTGAATCGCTGCAAATGGTGTTCAGTCAGGATGCGTTTGCTTTTGCGGATCACAAGTCAGGCCTTGCGGTTCGGGTCTGGAGAAGCCTGAAGCCGGGTAGTCAATGGCTCGTGCTCGATACGGTGCGTGGCAATGCCAAAGGCAATTTATCACCGGCTTTTGCGTCGTCCTGGGCGGAACCGCAGCTCTGCCGCGGAGACGAAATTGTCGAGATTTGCGAATCAGCAGGGTTCGAACTTGCCCGTGATGAAGACGATGTCACCGGAGATGTCGTGCAGGCGTATCGTTCATCAATTGCACGGTTTTCCGATGAGATGGAAACGCGGTTGCCTGAGCAGCTCAAGCATGTGAACAAGGCCGTGTTCATGCAGGAACTGGGTTGGGAAGCGGAAAGCTGGAAATGGCGACAGCGCGCTCTGGCCGGTGAGCTCGTCCACGTGAAGCTGTGGAAGTTTCGTAAGCCTGCAAACTGACATTTTTTGGGATATACCGCCCAAAAAGCTTGAGTGTGCGCAAGATAACTGCAACAGCGCCACGAAGTTTAACCATTGTATGCCCGAGCTGACACATGTTCGATTTCGATGCCTATGACGCCCATGAAAGTGTCCACTTTTTTCATGACGAAGATACCGGGCTGAAAGCAATTATCGCCATTCATTCGAGCGCGCTTGGGCCGGCGGCTGGCGGCTGTCGAATGTGGAATTATGCTGACAGCACGGCCATGACGCGCGACGTTCTGCGTCTTTCGCATGGCATGTCCTATAAAAATGCGATGGCAGATCTGCCGCTGGGCGGCGGGAAGGCCGTGATCTGGGGCGATGCAAAGACGGATAAGACCCCGGACATGTTTCGTGCCTTCGGACGCGCAATCGAGTCTCTGGACGGGCGTTACTGGACTGCGGAAGATGTCGGTCTGACGCCTACCGATCTTGCCTATGCGCGGGAAGAAACCCGCTATGTGGCCGGTCTGTCAGAAGGCGAAGCCGCGAGCGGCGATCCGTCTCCGATCACCGCGGAAGGCGTTTATCGGGGCATTCGTGCCGCTGTGAAAACACGCTTTGGCTCGGACGATCTCGAGGGGCGAAGTGTAGCAGTGCAGGGCGTTGGGCATGTCGGTTCTGATGTGGTGCGCAAGCTGTGCAAAGCAGGTGCGCAGGTTCAGATCGCTGATATTGCATCTGAGCATGTGGCCAGGCTCGCAGAGGAGACGGGCGCGCGCATAGGATCGGTTGACGATATTCTGTTCCAGAAAGTCGACGTGGTCTCGCCAAACGCTCTCGGTGGTATATTGAACCCCGAAACACTTCCCAAATTGAATTGTGAAATCGTAGCCGGCGGTGCAAACAATCAATTGTCGACGCCTGACATAGGTGACGCGCTTCTCAAGAGAGGCATTCTCTACGCGCCCGACTATGTGATCAATGGTGGCGGCATCATCAATGTTGCGGCGGAGATTTCTGGCACTTACAGAACGGAATGGGTGGCTTCCAAACTCGATCGGCTTGTTGAAACCCTTCAGCACGTTTTTGAGCGCGCCGAATCAGAAGGTGCGGCGACCAATCGGATTGCCGATGAGATTGCACGGACGCGAATTCGCTCCGCAAAGCACGCCAAGGTTTCTTAAGGCGTAAAAACTGGGTGGTTGTACCTAGTTTGTTTCAGCTCATCCACAGCAGTTTGGGTGCTGACGACAAATACCCCCCCATTTTTGGGTATGGCGTTCGCAGAAGCGTCACTCTATGCTGATACCAAACTGGGCGCAGACCTGGGGGATGTAGATTTCATGTCGGACGTTGTGGTTCACGTCGCAGTCAACGATGATCAGGCCGAGAGCAAATTTCTTGCTACCATCGATCAGTTCGCAAGACTGCGCGACGAAAACTCAGGTAATGCAGGCGGAAGCGAAGCGCCGGTCATTATGACGAAAACGATTTTGCGCGGAGCGAATCATCGCAAGGCCGTTATTTTTCAGGATCGCCAATCAGCCGCTGAATTCCTGAATCTCTGGCGTCGAGCTCAGCAATCAGCCTGAGGCGCTGTTCTGATTATTCTGATCAATGGCGATAATGAGCGCCCTCATGCTCTGGTTTGAGCTGCCGAAACTTCCCCGGACAATCAAATGATCCGGAAGATCAAGTGCATCTGGTTCTCAGATTTGCGGACCTGTGTCGATCTGTTGGCGACCAGCGAGACGAAAAGCGTCTTACGCATGGCTGACTTTTTTCGCTGGACTTAAATGTAGCACACTCTAGGTATTCGTCTGGCATGGCCCAGAAGAACGGTGTGAGTTGGTGTATAAACGCTGCCAGACCGACACAGGCCCAGAATCGTGACTCAGGGGAGAGATGTTTCATGAACTTTATCGGCGAACCAACCGAAGATCAGCTGGCCATCAAAGATGCCGTTGAGCGCACTTGTGCGCAGTTCACTGATGAATACTGGCACGATATTGATGTCTCCGGAGAGTGGCCGGAAGAATTCACCAAAGCCATGGCGGACGGCGGCTGGCTTGGCGTGGCCATGCCTGAAAGCGTCGGCGGCGCCGGACTGGGACTGACTGAAGCGTCTATCGTGATGCACACCGTTGCGCGCTCAGGCGCCGGCTTTTCTGGGGCTTCGGCTATCCATTTGAACATTTTCGGGCCAAAGCCGCTTGAGATTTTCGGGTCAGATGAGCAGCGAAATGTGCACCTGCCCAAGATTATCTCCGGTGAGCAGAAAATGTGTTTTGCCGTGACAGAGCCAAATTCGGGTCTGGACACGTCAAATCTTGAATCCCGCGCAGTAAAAGTCGATGGCGGATATATGTTGTCGGGCCGTAAGATCTGGACAACAGGTGCGCAACGCGCCGACAAAATTCTGATCATCGCGCGGACAACACCAAAAGAAGATGTCGCCAAGCCTTATCTTGGTCTGTCGCTTTTCTATACGGATTTCGACAAGGTGAAGGCCGGGGCTAAGCCGATCCCGAAAATGGGGCGTAAGGCTGTCGAATGTAATATGCTCTATTTCGACGATTACTTCATTCCGCAGGAAGATCTGATCGGCGAAGAAGGGCAGGGCTTTAAGTATCTGCTTCATGGACTGAACCCAGAGCGCGTTCTGTTTGCCGTCGAGGCGATTGGGCTCGGTCAGGCCGCACTGGCAAAAGCGACCCAATATGCACGCGAGCGGACGGTCTTTGGTCGTCCGATCGGGCAGAACCAGGGCATTGCGCACCCGCTGGCCAAGTGTTGGGCCGAACTCGAAGCAGCGGAGCTCATGTCTTACAAAGCGGCGTCGAAATTCGATCAGAAGCTCGATTGTGGTGCTGAGGCCAATGCCGCCAAATATCTCGGTGCTGAAGCGGGCTTCAAAGCCTGTGAGACAGCCGTGTTGGCACATGGCGGCATGGGCTATGCACGTGAATATCATGTTGAGCGTTATATGCGCGAAGCCATGATTGCGCGGATTGCACCGGTGAGCCGAGAGATGATCCTGAACTACATCGCTGAACGCGTGCTTGAGTTGCCAAAATCGTACTGACAAAGCTGATTCCAGGCGCGACTGCGTCGGGAAGCTCTGGCAGAAGTGCGGTTTTAATCTCTTGGATGTCTGATCTGACGCCTGCCAGGCGTAGTATTTCGTCGTGTTGCGAGCCAAAAATGCGGATTTCGGTTCACTTCGGCGGCAATCCGATCTAATCAGCGTGTTCCATTTCAAGTAAGAGTGAGTGTCCGTGTCTGCACAGACCCAACAGCGACGTAAAACCGTTCTCGATATAGCCAAAGCCAAACAGGGCGATCCACTGGTCTGTCTCACGGCTTATGACGCGCCGCGAGCCGCTTTGCTGGACCCATTTTGTGACCTGATCCTGGTTGGCGACAGCGTGGGAATGGTCGTCCACGGTTTGCCATCAACAGTCGGTGTCACCATGGAGATGATGATCCTACATGGTCAGGCTGTCATGCGCGGATCGAAACAGGCGTTCATCGTCGTCGACATGCCGTTTGGCTCCTATGAAGCCAGCCCGGTTCATGCCTATGAAAATGCAGCCCGCATCATGAAGGAAACCGGCTGTCAGGCCGTGAAGATCGAAAGCGGCGAGTATGCTGGCGAAATCATCGCTTTTCTCGTGGAACGTGGCATACCGGTTTTGGCGCATGTCGGTCTCAGGCCGCAGGCCATCCATGTCGATGGCGGATTTAAGGCTAAGGGCCGGACGAAGGAAGAACGCGAGAAAGTCCTTCGTGAGGCTAAGGCTGCCTCAGATGGCGGTGCATTAGCTGTCGTCGTCGAAGGCGTCGCCGAAGATCTGGCTCGCGAAATCACTGAGACGATTTCGATTCCAACGATTGGCATTGGTGCCAGCGCAGCGTGTGACGGGCAGATCCTGGTGACTGAAGACATGTTGGGTCTATTTGACTGGACGCCAAAGTTTGTCCGCCGGTACGGAAATGTCAGAGGCGAGATTACCGCTGCGGTGGAAGGCTATGCGGCTGAAGTCAAAGCGCGTAGTTTCCCGGGTGCAGACGAGACCTACGCTCTGAAATCTGAGAAATCTTTAAAGATTCCCCGCGTTGCTGGTCAGCCCGGCAACAGCTAAACTCGAACGAAACAGAATGAACAAGGTGTTCGCGTGAGTGATATTTTTCAGGAAGTCGACGAAGCTGTTGCCCAGGATCGGCTTAGCAATATCTGGGGTCGCTTTAAATACGTCATTTTTGGCGCGATTGCGGCTTTGATACTGGGTGTCGGTGGCTGGGAATTCTATAGCTGGCAGAAAGACAAAGCCCAGGATGTTGCAGCGGAAGCCTTTTATGAGGCGCAGATTGCACTCGATTCCAATGATTATGTCGCGGCGGAAGCACTTTTTCGAGAGATTCATGAGTCCGATAGCCCGTTTGCTGAGATGGCCGGCCACTATCTTGCGCTAACGCAGTTTGTCGGGATGGGGGACCGAAATCAGGCTTTTGAGGTCCTGAAATCTACCGGTCGGGACGATGACGTCTTCTCACAGGCCGCATTGATCAAAGCGGCCTATCTGAAAGCCGACGACCTCGAGATGGCGGCTTTGGAGGAACTTCTCGCGCCAATCCGTGATAATCTCGACTCGCCCTATCTCTATCTCGCTGACGAGATCCTGGCGGCAAAAGCCTTCCAGACCGGCGATCTCGACGAAGCGCGGAGACGGTATAACCGCATCGCTGGCGCGCTCGAAGCAAGTGATGTGACAAAAAACCGTGCAACTCAGGCCGTGGCGGTATTAGATGCCATGAAAGAAATTCAAGGGACAGCGCAATGAGAACCTACACCAAGCTCGGTCTCGTCACTCTGACCGCGATCCTTTTGTCATCCTGTTCGACAATATCGCAGTTAAATCCGTTCGGTGGCGGAGGTGAAGATGAGGCAGATGCGGCTGATAAGGCCGGACGCATTGCCATGGTTTCGTCCGACTCCGTTCTGGAGCCCGACCCGGATCTGGTGGCAACCGCCATCATTCTTCCGGATTCCACGCCTGTGACATCCTGGGCGCAAGCTGGACGCAGTAGTTCAAAAACGATCGGGCATGTCTCGGCTGGCGCGAATTTTGATGTTGCCTGGACATGGTCAGGTGCCGAAGGGTCTGGCAAGAACAGTGCGCTATCCGTTCCCCCAGTCGCGGCCGATGGTCGTATTTTCGTTCTCGATGCCGATCAGACTGTTTTTGCTGTCGATTCTGAAACCGGAAAGACCATCTGGGAGAAGGATCTGGAATCTGGAAACCGGCGTGACAAGCGGGCCTTTGGCGGCGGCCTCGCCGTCGCTGGCGACAGGTTGATTGTTGCGTCAGGTTTTGGTTTCGTCGCTGCCTTTGATGCAAGCACTGGATCTGAAATCTGGAAGCGGGAAACGGAAGCGCCGATGACAGGGTCGCCGGCGATTTTTGAGGACCGTATTTTCATTGTTTCCAACAATAACGAGTTCTCGGTCTTGTCGCTAGACGACGGCGCGTTGGAATGGACGGACCAGGCGATTGCAGAATCCGCTCGCGTCTTGTCGTCTCCAAGTCCGGCAGCGATTGAGGATGTCGTGGTGACGCCATATTCCTCAGGCGAGGTGATTGCCTATCTGCCAGCAAATGGCCGCCGTCTCTGGACGGACTCCCTCACACGCGCCAATCGGTTCACACCGATTTCAGCCATCAACGACATTGCATCACGTCCGGTTCTGAGTGCGGGCATGGTGTATGCAAGCAGCCAGTCTGGCGTGCTGGCGGCGATTGACGGCCGGTCCGGCACACGAGTCTGGGCGTTGCCGTTTGGAACAACGCAAGCCCCGCTTGTGGCCGGAGAATTTCTGTTCGCCGTCGGTGTGGATGGTCAGCTGATCTGCGTTGAAGCGGTAACCGGACGTGTGGTCTGGGTTCAGCAATTGCAGAATTATGAGAATATGGAGAAGCGAAAGAACCGGATCTCCTATGCCGGACCACTTCTGGCGTCTGGACGTCTGGTGACTGTTTCTTCTGATGGTCGCCTCTCGGCCTATTCTCCGCAAACGGGGGATATGATCGAAGAACAGCAATTGGTGAAAACCGGCCGCTTTGGCTCTGATGCTGGTTTCTTCCTCGAGCCGATCGCTTATGGTGACCGCATTCTGCTGCTGGCGGATAACGGCACTCTTTTCTCTGTAAGGTAGGGCAAATGCCCCTGAAAATGGCCATTGTTGGCCGTCCGAATGTAGGTAAATCTACGCTTTTCAATCGATTAGCGGGCCAGCGGCTCGCTATCGTTGACGATCAGCCGGGCGTGACGCGTGACCGACGGGAAACGCCGGCAGAACTTGCTGGGATGAAGCTTCTCATTATCGACACACCGGGCTTTGAGGACGTTCACGATACCTCTCTTGAAGCCCGCATGCGACAACAGACCGAGCAGGCCGTCGCCGAGGCGGATGTTGCGTTGTTCATCATTGATGCCCGCGCAGGCGTGACGCCGCTGGATGAGCGTTTCGCTGAATTGCTACGGCGGTCGGGCAAGCCGGTCGTTCTGGCGGCGAACAAATGTGAAGGCAAAACCGGGGATAATGGGCTCTATGAAGCTTATGGGCTCGGCTTCGGTGAGCCTGTGGCTTTGTCTGCCGAGCACGGCGAAGGGCTGTCTGATCTCTATGCCGGAATTGTGGAAGCCGTTCCGGGCGCAGATCAGCAGGTGGAACCCGAAAAAGAGGTTGAGGCGCCATTTGACCCGGATGCCGAAGACCCGCCGGAAATTCCACGCACGGCGCGACTGATCATTGTCGGACGACCCAATGCCGGAAAATCCACTCTGGTAAATTCGCTGCTTGAATCTGATCGTCTGTTGACCGGACCTGAAGCGGGCATCACCCGGGATTCAATTGAGATCGCCTGGGAATATGAAGGCCGAACCATTCAGCTGGTCGACACAGCCGGGCTGCGCAAGCGCGCCAAGGTGCATGAAACGCTGGAGAAGATGTCGACGTCTGACACAATTCGGTCGATCCGGTTTGCTGATGTCGTGGCTCTGGTCATGGACGCACGCGATGCGTTCGAGAAGCAGGATTTGCAGATTGCCGATCTCGTGGTTCGGGAAGGGCGCGGAATTGTTTTTGTGATTTCGAAATGGGATCTGGTCGAAGACCCGGATGCATTGGCGAAAGCACTGCGCGAAAAAGCTCAACGATTGCTGCCGAATGCGTCAGGCGCGCCAATTGTGTTCCTATCGGGTTTGACCGGGAAACGAATTGATCGGCTGATGCCTGCAGTTCTGAGCAATTTCACGGACTGGAACGCCCGGGTCAAAACCAAGGATCTGAACGACTGGCTGCGTCATGTGGTTGAACGTCACCCGCCGCCATCGGTGCATGGTCGGCCGATCAAGTGCAAATATATGAGCCAGATCAAGACCCGGCCACCAACATTTGTCCTGATGGCCAATCGCGGCGAACATATGCCGGAAGCCTATAAGCGCTATCTGATCAATGGTTTGCGCGAAGCGTTTGATCTGCCCGGCGTGCCGATCCGACTCTATGTCCGTCAGGGTAAGAATCCGTTTGCCGACAAGTCCTGAAAAGGTCTCACAAGGGCTGATCTTTTCCTTGCAATTTGGAGCGCATAATCTTAGAAGACGCGTTCCTTTGGTTTGCCGCCTTAGCTCAGTCGGTTAGAGCGCTAGATTGTGGATCTAGAGGTCCCCCGTTCGAACCGGGGAGGCGGTACCATACTTCCGGTGACATCCAGGGCAGATTTTTAACCAGCATTCTACGTGAATGAGGTGGCAATCAGCCCTGTTTCGGCATTAGTCTGACGAAGACCTGCACAGACCCGCAGGTTCAGGACAGACGAATGGAGATGCACTGTGAGCGCAGAAAAAACACTCTTTGATGTACCAGAGGGGTTTTCACGCCCGGGCACAGCTGATCTGGCGCTCTATGAAGAAAAATATGCCGCATCAATTGCTGATCCCGAAGCTTTCTGGGGCGAAGAGGCGCGTGCGCGGTTAGACTGGATCAAGCCCTTCACAAAAGTGAAGAATACAACGTTTGAGTATCCGGACGTCTCCATCAAATGGTTCGAAGATGGCGTTCTGAATGTCTGCGCCAATTGTGTCGATCGCCATCTCGAAACCCAGTCGCATGAAACGGCGATTATCTGGGAAGGGGATGAGCCGCATACAAATAAGCGCATCACTTATTCCGAGCTTCACCGGGAAGTTCAGGTTTTCGCGAATGTACTGAAGGCGCGCGGCGTCGGCAAAGGCGACCGGGTGATCCTCTATATGCCGATGATCCCGGAAGCGGCCTATGCCATGCTGGCCTGCGCGCGGATCGGCGCCGTGCATTCGGTCGTGTTTGCCGGCTTTTCCGCAGATGCTCTCGCGGATCGAATCAATGATTGCAGTGCAAAACTGGTCATTACGGCCGACACGGCGCCGCGTGGGGGACGCCACACTGCGCTGAAAGCCCATATGGATGAGGCGCTGAAGAAGTGCGATGCGTCGGTGAAAACGCTGGTTGTCCGCCGGACAGGTGATGAAGTCGCCTGGGATCGAGAGCGGGATGCCTGGTATCATGAGTTGGCTGTGAGCGTGCCTCAGACTTGCGAGCCTGAGCCCATGAATGCGGAAGACCCGCTCTTTATTCTCTATACCTCCGGATCGACGGGCAAACCCAAAGGCGTGCTGCACTCGACGGGAGGGTATCTCCTCTGGGCCAGCATGACCCATGAGTATGTGTTTGACTATAAACCTGGCGATATTTATTGGTGTACGGCGGATGTCGGTTGGGTCACCGGGCACACCTATATCGTTTATGGGCCTCTTGCGAACGGCGCAAAAACTCTGATGTTTGAAGGCGTGCCGACATATCCGGACGCCAGCCGCTTCTGGCAGATTTGCGAAAAATATAAAGTGAATGTGTTCTACACGGCACCGACAGCTATTCGTGCGCTGATGGGCAAGGGAACAGCCTATGTTGAGAAATGCGATCTCTCAGCTTTGCGTTTGCTTGGGACGGTCGGTGAACCGATCAATCCTGAAGCCTGGAACTGGTACTATACTCATGTGGGCGAGGAAAAGTGTCCGATCGTTGACACCTGGTGGCAGACTGAGACCGGTGGCGCGATGATCACGCCTCTACCGGGTGCGATAGCCATGAAACCTGGTTCTGCGACCAAGCCATTTTTTGGCGTTCAGCTGGAGGTCCTGGATACCGAAGGCAATGTTCTGGATGGCAATGGCGTTTCAGGTGTTCTGGCGATCAAGGATAGCTGGCCTGGCCAGATGCGCACAGTTTACGGAGATCATGAGCGCTTTGTCTCGACCTATTTCGAGACCTTCAAAGGCTATTACTTCACGGGTGATGGCTGCCGACGCGACGAAGACGGCTATTACTGGATTACAGGCCGGGTTGATGACGTCATCAATGTGTCAGGTCACCGTATGGGGACAGCCGAAGTAGAAAGTGCGCTGGTCGCGCATTCGAAGGTCTCAGAAGCCGCTGTGGTTGGATATCCGCATGAGATCAAAGGGCAGGGCATTTATTGCTATGTGACATTGATGGAGGGCGAACCCGCTTCTGACGAGCTGGTTAAGGAATTGCAGGATTGGGTTCGCCATGAAATCGGACCAATCGCCAAACCTGATATCATTCAGTGGGCGCCAGGCCTTCCGAAAACCAGATCAGGAAAAATCATGCGTCGTATTCTGCGCAAGATTGCCGAGAATGAGACGTCATCTTTGGGAGATACTTCAACTCTGGCTGATCCATCAGTCGTCGATGATCTTGTCGCCAACCGGAAGAATAAAGACTGACATGTCATCACGATACACACTGTAGATGTATCGCCATGTTCCATGGACAATACATCTGAATTCGACCAGAACTCTCAACTTAGCAGAAGATACTGAATTCTGTGTTTTCAGTATCTTGTCAGCCGAACCAAAACCTTACGCAGAAAACACCAGTGGGCATGGTGCGAGTGGAGTTTGAGGTCGGGTCTGATTGATGATCTGAATTCCGGAGGCCCCTTTTTGGCTGAATTGAATGTCGACCGTATCGCTGAAGAAGCGTTTGCTCTGGTCAATGAGAAAGGCGCAGGCGCATTCACGCTTCGGGCAGTAGCACAGCGATTGGGTGTGACCCCTATGGCGTTGTATCATCACGTGCCCGACAAAACTGCGTTGACGGGACTTGTGATCGATCGAGCGATTCTTTCGCGGGCGCTTCCCGATCTGACGGATGATTGGAAATATGACATCCTGACGTTTGCGAACTGGATACGCGCTGGTGCGCGTACCTATCCTGAGATCACAAATCTCAGACGGTCAAATATGGTTATGACCCCCATGATTCTGTCTCTGAGCCAGCATTGGCAGTCCATCTGGGACCGGTCTGGCCTTGAGAGTGATGCCAGTACGCAGGCGGCCATTATGAGCAGTCTGGCCATTCACGGCCTGGTTTATGAGGCGATGGCGATCCGGTCTCAGGAAGTTCCAAACAAGAGTGCACTTGAAAAAGACCCCACGATCGCTCGATTTGTCAGCCTGAACCCAGATCCTGATCATTTATTTGATCTGACAGTACGCTCAATTGTCGATGGGTTTTATGCGCAATTGTCCAGCAAGAAATAATAATCTGGCCAAGGCGTCGATTCGCTTACGCACTGGGCCTTTTCCTTCGTCAGACGCGTAACAAAAAAGCCGCCCGAATCGGACGGCTTTCCTGTTTCTGGGTTGTGGGCCTGACTTAGTTGTCGCCACCCGTTGCGCCTGCGCCGCTTTCAGACGGTGCCGGATTGTCAGCGCGATCTGCACCGCGGAACTGGCGACGCATCATCATTTGCGTTGCAGCGCCCATTTCTTCTTTGGACAGGGCGTTGTCGCCGTCTTTATCAAACTGACCCATCATCATTGGAGCCATGGCTGCAAATTGACCGCGCTGAACTTCAGCGAGTTCGATTTTGCCGCTCATATTATCGTCCAGTGCGCCAAACAGCATACCGGATTGAAGCTCTTCCTGAGTGTCTTCGAACAGATTGTCAGTTGTCTCACCAACCCACTGATAGGTCAGACGCGTGTACATCATTTCTTCGAAAGACTGGTCGCCCCATGTCACAACCTTCTCCGGATCAGGGTTGGAGAAGTTACGCTCAGAGTTGTCATACCAATAGCGTGTGACGATGCGGTCACCAGCTTTGATGTCCAGTGGCTCTTCAAAGCGATAGTCGAACTGCCAGTTGAAGTCATAGCGCGGAATATTCAGAAGTGTTTCTGATGTCCCATCCTTGCGCTCTAGAACGACGAGCGTCCGTGCGAGACGGAAGTGTCCGTGCGGATAGATGCCGTAAAGCGTCGCATCAGCTGGCCAGTCCATATAGGCGACTTCTTCGTGATATCCGTCACCCGCTGGCAGTGTGATGGTCGGATCGATGATCACATAGCTGCGTGTGTAATGCTTTGGCTTTTCGTCATGGAAATAGAAACCCACCTTCGTGGTGTCGACCACTTCCTTGCCGATTGGCGTGTAGTGCATCTGGAAGCCAATTGCGCCACCAGCCGGGAACGGGCTGCCTGAGTTATCCATGTGGATCATAGGCTCTTCACCAACAGCGTAGGTGCCGGTGGAGAATTCCCAATTGCTTTCGCGTCCTTCGCCATTGGCTGGCATTTCAGACATATAGCCCGTCAGTGCGTGGTGAACCGCAGAGCGGTCGCCTGGGATAATGGCTGTCGCTTTGAGCCATTTATCTTCGACCTGCGGGTTGGCAACTGCCGGATACTGATAGTCCACGATACCGGTTGCGGGGATGGTGAACTCCGGAACTTCCAGTACGAGATCTGGTTCGCCGAGATCTGCAGGCCATTCAGGTGCTGCAAAGTTCAGACCTTCGAACGGATCTTCGCCTTCACCGCGAGGTGCGCCAGCATCAATCCAGTGAATGAGGGTTTGCTTCTCTTCGATCGACATGGCGCGAGAGTCATGCATCGGACGGTAAGTTGTGTCCGGACCCCAAGGTGGCATGCGGTCATCCATGACGACCTGCTTCATCATAGGTGCCCAGCCACGGATCTTTGTGTAATCCGTCATCGCCCAAGGCGCGATACCGCCTTCAGCGTGGCACTCAGCGCAGTTTTCGATGAGGATTGGAGCGACGTCTTCAGCGTAAGAGATGTTCTGAATTTCAGCGGCATTATCACGCTCAGGAAGCGCAATATAGGTGCCCTTCAGGCCGTCAGTCGCAGACGCAACGGTCACTTCTTCACCGGCCACAGCCTGATCAAGTGCTGCTTTCAGAGAGCCTTCCGAACCTTCAACAGCGCCGTGATAAATGACTTTGAAGCCTTTCTTCGGAGACAGGACGAACACTTCACCCGCACGGCTCACGCCGAGGTCTTCGCTGACCAGTTTGGTCTCATCCATCAGGATTGGCGTGGTCCAGCCATTGGCTTCAGCCTCAGCTGCAACAGCTTTTCGCGCATCACCAGTGGAGTTGATGGCCATGAAAGGGATCTCGCTGTCGGCATAGTCGGCTTTCAGCGTTTCAATGGTGTTGAGTGTTTCGGCAGACGCCTCACAGCCTTCGCAATGAGAAATCAACACAACCGCTGGAACATCTTTCCAGTAGAAAAGCTGGTGACCTTTACCGGTCTGATCAATCAGACGGAAATCACCAAGGAAGCTGGCAACTTCAACGGCTGGCGCATCCGCAGCCGGAGCGTTTGCCGCTGTTTCTTCTGTACCAGACTGCTGTCCACAGCCCGCCAGCATCAATGCTGTGACGGCTGCACCACCTGCCAGTATCGTCTTCCAGTTCGTCCTCATCAATTTTTCTCCCGAGGGTTGGTCGGTTTTCTTACTATGTATAGACACTAGGTGCACATATCATGAATTCCAGTTTAGGTAACCTCACTCATGTGTGAACACCCGGAAAACCTTCGGAAATCAGGTAAAACGCGGCAATCTTGTCACGCGTTCTGAAGTCTTGAACATGTTTGACTTTGAGATTGGTAGTAATTGGTTATGAACTACTCAATCAGAGCGTTCCCAAAAAGCCTGAAATTGCGTTTACCGCCTCGGGTTCGTCTAACACAGGCGCGTGGCCGACACGGGGGATGGTTGCAAGCCTGGCGTTGGGATGTGAATCCATCATTCGAGCGGCCGTCTTTTCCGAAAGCAGCTCGGAGCGTTCGCCGCGAATCAACAACAAAGGGACTGAGTTGGTCGCGTTGAATAGGCCCCACAAAGCCGGATCGTCTTCATTCAATTCTGTCGGGACGGCAAAGTTTTCAACAATGCTCGCATCATAATCCGGTTCGAACTGACCATCAGGTCGTTGGCGCCATGTTCTTTCGGCAAAGGAGAGCCAGTCAGCGTCGGTATAGTCGGGGAAGACGTCTTTCTGGTTCGCTTCAATTTTGGCGGCCGCATCAGACATAGACGGAAGTGGATCGTTCTTACCGAGATAGGTCGATATGTTCTGCAGGCCTTCGAGCTCGATCACCGGCCCGATATCATTCAGTACAATCCCGTCAATGCGCGTCGGAATCATTGTCATGAGCGTCATGGAGATGAGCCCGCCCATCGAAGTACCAATCAGAGTGACCTTTTCCAGCCCGAGCGTATCGATTAATCGCACGGCGTCTGACGCATAATTGGGGAGGGCATAGCGACTGGGATCCGGATCATAAGCTGATTTACAGCGCCCGCGCGTATCCCAGGCGACAAACCGAATGTCAGGATGGGCCTCGCCCAAGGCCTCGATCATGGGTTCGAAATCTTTGTGATTTCGAGTCAGGCCATGAAGACAAAGCACCGTTCGGTTGGCCGTGGCGGGTCCGTATGATTTCGCATAGAGGGTCAGACCGTCTTCGGATTTGTAATGAATGTCGGTCATGTGGTTTTCCTCCCGGTTTTTCAAAGATTATTAGTTCAACGCTTGTTGAGTGTGCAAGCGGAACCAGGCAGGTAAGTCGCCGAAATCCTTAAATATCCGGGATAAAACCGCTGCGTGCTTGCAGGATCAGATTAGATGAGTGAAGCTGGCTATCATGACGGGGCAGGAAACAAGAACCAAAAAACGCGAGCTCATCCTGGATGCAGCGGAGGCGTTATTCTCCCGTCATGGGTATGACGGGGTTACACTGCGCGCGATCGCCAAAATGGCAGATGTCGACGTCGCTTTGGCAAACTATTATTTCGGTCCGAAACGCGACCTCTTCGAAGCCGTTTTCATGCGCCGCGCCAAGGTGCTCAACAGTTGGCGCCTTGAGGCGCTCGAAGCGGTGATTGAGGAGGCGCAGCCCAATGCGCCCAGTGTGCGCTGTATTATTGAGGCTTATTTCGCACCGCTTCTGACACGCTCGCACGTTCATGATGAGGGCTGGAAAAATTATTACGCGCTGATTGGTTATGTGAACTCGTCACATGAATGGGGCGGTCAACTGATGTCGCAGCAGTTCGACCCCTTGATCGACCGGTTTTTGGAGGCGCTGAAAATGGCGATTCCAGATGTCAGCGAAGAAAACCTCTATTGGGCTTATCATTGCCTGTCCGGTGCGCTCACGCTCGCGCTGGCTCAGACGGGGCGGATCGACCATTTGTCGAACGGATTGTGTCGGTCAGATGATTTGTCCGGCGCGCATAGTCACATCGTCAACTTCATCACGGCCGGATTTGAGCAATTAAAAGACATGCCGGAGAAAAAGAAGACGGCGACGCCCGGAGACGCCGCCGCACCAGTCTAATGAGGACTGGAGGGGGAAGTTGGCGGAGCGCGTTGCCGCGCTCCGTTCGGAAGGAAGATTAGAATTCGAAATCCACACCGAGCGTGAATGTTCGCGGATCGCCATAGAAGCCGGTCAGCGTGCCTTCGAGGCCGAGTGTCGGTGTGAAGGTGCCATTGGCATTGATGTTGACGAAGTTATAGCCCGCAACAATGTAGCGCTCGTCGGTCAGGTTTTTACCGTTCAGGCTGACACCCCAGTTTCCGCTCTCAGCTTCCCAACGCATTGACGCGTCCCAGAGGGTGAAGGCGGGCTGATCGAGAAACGGGTTCGGCGCTTCAAACTGGCTCGAAGCACCGCGATAAGCGACCAGCGTGTTGAGCAGCAGGTTGCCGTTATTGTTGGCGATGGTGAATGGCGTGTCGTACGCAAGACGCAAGCTGGCAGTCCATTCCGGTGTGTTCTGGATGACTCGATCGTCGGAAACGTCCACACCAGATGCATCGATGAATTCATCATAGCCTGCATCTAGATAGCCAACAGACCAGCTCGCATTGAACAGATCGCCCGCTTTGAAGACGTCATCACCGAGGATGGCGCTGCCTTCAAATTCCACACCTGCGATCGTCGCGGCACCGGCATTGGTTGTGACGCCGGTAAAGGTGTCATTCACGCCGTCATTGTCTGTATCGACGCCGACAGAGCCCGGGACCTGAACATCAGAATAGTCGGAATAGAAGGCTGCGATGGCATAGGTAAGGTCGCCACCAAAATGGCTCGCCTTATAACCCACTTCAAAACTGTCCACTTCTTCCGGATCGAATTGCATGAAATCGTAGACTTCCTGAGCAGACACGGTTCCGTTGCCATCGAAGTCCGGAGCCGCTGTTGTCTGACCGCGTGGGTCGAAGCTGCCACCTTTGAAGCCCTGAGAATAAGTGAAGTAGAGATTCGTTTCGTCGGTCAGATCATACGCTACGGAAACGCGTGGGCTGAAATCGTCGAAGCTTGCTTCGCCTTCGAAATCGGATGTTGTCGCGATCAGGATCGGATTGCCACCGAAGAATTCAGAGAAGCCGCCAATAAAGGTGCTGCGTTTGACAATCGAGGAGCGCGTGTCTTCGGTGTAGCGCGCGCCAAGAGACAGGTGCAGACGATCGGTGAAATCGTATGTGAAGTCACCAAAGAGCGACCAGGTTTCGGTGCCGACATCGCCGAAGGTCTGGGCGTTAAGGCCGGGAAGCCCCAGAACCTGACCCGTCGTGTCGAGCAGCACGTCAAACACAGTCGAAGCGTTGGCATCCAGATAATAGAAGCCAACCAGGCCGTTCAGGCGGTCACCTGAATAAAGAACCTGAAATTCTTCGGAGAACTGATCATTTTCATAGATCGCAGGCACATCGATATCGGCTTCCGGAAGGCTGTCGAAATCGATTGGCGTTGTGCTTTCATCCTGACGGTAAGCAAGGATATTTTTCAGGGTGATTGTGTCGTTCAGGCGAAATTCGCCGACGAGTGACAGTCCATAGCCCTCAGATTCTTGCTGAACAACGTTCAGGCCTGCGCGTGTGTCGAACACGTCACCAAGCACCGGATAGGTGAATGGCGGAAGCTGGTCTGGAATGAGACGATGACCCTGACGCGGCGCAGATGTATCGCGAATCGCATCAGCTGCGAATTTGAGATCGAAATCGGGCGTCACATCCCACTCGGCGGAAATCCGACCAGCGGTGACTTGCTTGTTGTAATTTTCCTGCCCGGTGTTGAGGTTGGTGCCAAAGCCATCACGCGTCAGGATTGCCAGAGAACCGCCGACGCGGAAGGTGTCCGCAATCGGAAGGCTGGTAGTGAGGGTGAGGTCTTTTTGATTATAGGATCCGAGTGCGGCACGTCCTTTGAACTCAGGAACGTCAGAGAGACCGCGCGTCACGTATTTTACCGCACCACCAATGGTGTTCCGGCCGTAGAGCGTCCCCTGAGGGCCGCGAAGAACCTCGATGCGCTCGACATCAAACACGTCCAGAACTGCGCCCTGAGGACGGTTCAGATAGACGTCATCCACATAGATACCGACGCCCGCTTCAAAACCGGCAACCGGATCCTGCTGACCAACACCCCGGATGAATGCCGATAGGGTCGTGTTTGTGCCCCGAGAGACTTCGAGTGTGACGTTCGGAGAGACTTTTGCGACCTCTGTAAGGTCAGTCACACCGAGATCTGCAAGCAGCTCACCATCGAACGCCGAAACAGACAGAGGCACATCGAGCTGGCTCTGTTCACGGCGCTGAGCGGTAACGCTCACTACGCCAAAACGACGCTCTTCCGCACTTTCTGTCTCAGAAGTGTCCTGAGCATAGGCTGCCGTCAATGGTGTAAGTAGAGTGGTCGACAGTGCGACAAACGCAAATTTATTGAAAGTTTTTCCCATTTTTCTTCCCTCATTAGAAAACCCGGCTTATCGCTGCCGGTATTCAACAGATGTTGAATTTTAGGTCAGAGGGATTGTTTTTTGTCAATCTGGACGAGCGCTGATTTCAGAGGATTTCGACTGAAAAATCAGGGTGAATGCGTTCACTGTGAGAAATTTATCCTATGACTCACAGCTGACGTTACGGAAACTAGATGCCCAGCCGTATGGATCAGGGGAGTGGATTGTCATCATCCTGAAGGATTCGCTCAGCGGCACCCTTGGGGTCATCAAACTGTCCGGATCGAAGCGACCAGAGAAAGGCAACCAGCCCGATCAGGCCCATTCCGAGAGCGACAGGAATGAGAAAAAGCAGTGCCGTCATTTCGAGCCTCCACTCCGAACTCGCAGGGCGTTGAGCGTGACAACAATCGATGACCCGGACATAGCAAGGGCGGCGATGAGGGGCGTTACCCAGCCTGCCAGAGCAATCGGCACGGCGATTAGATTGTAGATCAGCGCGAGCGAGAAGTTTTCGCGGATACGCTGACGCGACGATTTGGCGATCAACAACACGGTTTCAATGCCTTTGAGCGAGTCAGCAGAATAAACCGCATCACTGGCGGTGCGAGCCACATCAATAGCGCCGCCAGGTGTCAGCGCAGCATCGGCCAGCGCCAGAGCGCCCGCATCATTCAGACCATCACCAATCATGAGAACATGTTTGCCGCTGGCGTTCAGGGCCTCGACGCGAGCGGCTTTGTCGGTCGGTTTCATCCCGCCTTGCACGTTTTTGATTCCAAGCCGTTCCGCGAGATCTGAGGCCCGGCTCGGATGGTCTCCTGAGCAAACTTCGTAGGTGATACCAAGATCAGTGAGCCGGTCGAGTAATTCGTTCGCGCCCGGTTTGATCGTCTCCGCAAGTGGCAGCGGCACCGGGGCGCGCCCCTCTATCCAGAACCAGAGGCTGGCATTTTGAGTTTGGGCAGGGGCTTTACCGTCACTGACCCATTCCCATGAGCCGAGACGCGCTGGCTTTCCGTGAAGTGTGCCGGACAGGCCAAGCCCTTCATGTTCGGTTACATCGTCGGCAACCGGGCCGGGGCAGGCTGCGTTGACGACTGCGCGGGAGAGCGGGTGTCGGCTGGCCCGCGCAAGTTCGGCGGCGAGATTGATATCATCCCGGCTTGTTCCATCGTCTTCGAAATCCGGGTTGAGTTCCGTCAGCGTACCAGTTTTGTCGAAAATGACATGGTCACATGCTGCAATACGTTCGAGCGCATCGCCGGATTTGAGGAAAATACCGTTCTGGAAAAGCCGTCCTGCGGCAACGATCTGGACAACAGGTGCAGCAAGGGCGAGCGCGCAAGGGCAGGTGATCACCAGAACAGAAATGGCGGTATACAGTGCGATCCGAATGTCGCCGGTGGCCATCAGCCAGCCGACCAGAGCGGCGGCTGCGAGTGTATGGACTGCCGGGACATATATCTCTGCCGCCTTGTCGGCAATCTGGCGATATTTCGACCGTTTCTGCTCTCCGGCATCGAGGAGCTTGGAGATTTCTCCGATCAGAGAATCGTCTGTGCGAGACGCGACGCGGACATGAATCGGATCGCCCAGATTGATGGAGCCAGCATAAATACGGCTGCCTTTATGCTCATCCATTGGCAGACTTTCGCCTGTCACAAGGCTGGTGTTCAGCGTGGCAGACGGGCTGGTGAGCGTCGCATCAACCGGAAGGCGCTCACCTGTTGCGATAATGAGGTCGTCGCCGAGCTCGAGCTTGTGTGAGGCGACTGTTTCGTATCCGCCCACCTTGCCAATTCGCGTTACGGTGACGGCCTGAAGTGCGGCGAGATCATCGGCAGCCTTATAAGCCTGTCGCTGAAGCCGGGCTTCGAGGAAGCGTCCGATCAGAAGGAAGAAGAGAAGCATGACCGCGGCGTCGAAATAGGAGTGTTCGCCGCCATGGATGGTTTCATAGATGGACAGGCCCAGCGCCAGAATGACCGCCAGCGAGATGGGGACATCCATATTCACATGGCCAGACTTCAGCGCACCGAAAGCTGACTGAAAAAACGGTCGTCCCGAGAACGCGACAACCGGCACCGCAATCAGAGCGGACACCCAATGCAGCAGCGTCCGCGTTTCATACGACATTTCATCTGCGCCAGCCCAGATTGAAACAGACAGGAGCATGATGTTTGCTGCGGCGAAGCCTGCGACCGCCATGGCGGCGAGTAAGCCTTTTTCTCGTTTGAGACGGCTCTGATCCATCTGATCCGGGTCAAAGGGTTTTGACGGATAGCCCAGACCCGAGAGCGTTTTGAGGATCAAGTCTGGGTTAAACCCGGTCGCAGTCCAGTCGACTACGAGACGTCCCGTGGTCAGATTCATACGGACATGATCGACACCTTCCAGGCCGCCGATATTCTTTTCGATCTTGGACAGGCAGCCGCCGCATTTCGCGCCTGTGACGGCCAGTATGAGCTCCGAACGCCCGTTCTTCTCCCGGACGAAAGGGGCCGCACTGGATTGAGTGCCGAGATCGATTTCGGCAAAAGAGGGGGAGGTTACGGTGCCCATAAGACAGACTTTTCAGCGGTCAGAGTGTCACCGTCCGTAGTGGTGGCAACCATCTGAATTTTCCAGGATCCGGCTGACAATTCCGGAATACTAGCTGTGTAGCGGCCATTTCCGACCGGATCGAGTGTCAGGTTGAGTTTGCCGTCTTCGCTCGCCGGGCGAATGAGTTGTGCATTGACGGCCAGGTTTGAAAGTCCATTGCCGGAGCTATCCGTCCAGACGGAGATGAGTTCGATCGTCTCACCTGTGTTTGCCTCCAGCCCGATCTGGGTATTGATGCCCATCTCGGCCTGGTGCGCCCGGTCTTCCAGGGTCTGATTATAATTCAGACCCTGGAGATAAGACTTCTCCACCTGCTCACCAGGAAAGGATTTCACGGCAAAAACGGTGAAAGCTACATTCACGGCGACCATGACTCCGAAAAATCCGAGCAGGATGAAAAGGACATGATAGCCGGTGAGCCGGCCTTTTGCTTTCGCCGTCATGGTTATTTCCTCGCACTGGAGAACGGAACAAGGTTGGTATCTGCTTCGCCCGTTTGCGTATCTGTGGCGGTTATACGCAGGCGTTGATTGCTCTTCAAACCTTCTGATGGCGCTTTGATGACCAGGCGATAACGTTCGACCTGCTCGCCTTCAATGGTCACCGTCAAATCATTGTCGTTTTCACCGACGAGGCTGACTTCAGCGCCATCCAGACCATCAATGGTGAGGTGAATGGATTTGTCCTTCACACGTTTGTTCACAAGTTTCAGGGTGTATCCATTCTGAATTCGGCCGTCAGACAGCTGCACAAATGGCGGGGCGCGGTCTTTCAGGACGTTGAGCTCAAACGTAGATCGGGTGACCAGCCCAAACAGCATGATGCCCGCCACGGCAGAGATCAGCACCGCATAGATGATGACGCGTGGACGAATCAGTCGAAATGGCTTGGATTCGAGACCGGCCGCGCGGCGTTCGACATTCTTGTCCGTGTCATAGGCAATCAGGCCGGTCGGCCGATCGACTTTTTTCATGATCTCGTCACAAGCATCGATGCAAAGCGCGCAATGGATGCATTCGAGTTGAGACCCGTTCCGGATATCAATACCCATCGGGCAGGCCGTGACACACGCATTACAGTCGACGCAGTCTCCACGCCCCTCCCAGGTCTCATTTTTCTTGTGAGGTCCGCGAGGCTCGCCGCGATCCCAGCGATAGGTCACATTGAGCGCGTCTTCATCTGTCAGAGCAGCCTGAATACGAGGCCAGGGGCAAAGATAAGTGCAGACCTGCTCACGCATGGTTCCGGCGAGCGAATAGGTCGTGAAGGTCAGAATGCCGACGAAGACGTAAGCGGTTGTCGGCGCATGGCCTGTGAAGAAGGTGTAGACCAGCGATGGAGCATCGTGAAAATAGAACACGAGTGCTCCGCCTGTGAGGGCCGCGATGAGAATCCAGACAATGTGTTTGGCGCCCTTGCGCCAGATCTTGTTGAAATTCCACGGTGCGCGGTCGAGCTTGATTCGCTTGTTTCTATCTCCCTCAAAGAAGCGCTCCACAGCAATGTAGAGGTCGGTCCAGACAGTCTGCGGGCATGCATAGCCGCACCAGACCCGTCCGAAAAGCGAGGTGACCAGAAACAGGCCGAGTGCCGACAGGATGAGAATACCGGTAATGTAATAGACTTCCTGAGGCCAGATTTCGATCGGTCCGAAATAGAAACGGCCGCCCGCGAAATCGAACAGGAAAGCCTGATCAGGTGCGTTGGGGCCTCGGTTCCAGCGCAACCAGGGCAGGCCGTAATAAACCGCAAGGGCCAAAGCCATGAACAGAAATTTGAAGGATCGGAACTTACCGCTGACCAGTTTTGGATAGATTTGCTCGCGTTTCTTATAGAGCGGAGCGGCATCAGCTGGCGGGACGGGTTTATGCAGTGACATGGCACCTGACTTTCGATGGATATCTATAGTTTAGTGATATCTAATATAAAGGTCGTCTGTGGTCGCGATGGTATGTTGTCACAGGGTAGGAAAGGCCGGGACAAACCCGGCCATATCCAGAGACGTGTCAGGATTCGCCACCGCTGAGCGAATAGACATAAACAGCGAGCGCTTTGACGGTGGCGTCATCATAACGCTCGCCCCAGGCTGGCATTGCGCTGTTTCGCGCGTTGTAAATGGTCTCATAGACGGTGTTATAGTCATCGCCATAAAGCCATTCACTGTCGGTCAGATCGGGTGCACCTTCTGACACCATGCCCTTGCCATTTTCACCGTGGCAATCGACGCAATTGTCCATGTAGATCTGACGCCCTTCGCGCGATTCCTCAGAGGCGGGCTCGAGGTTGGACAGGGTTCTCACATAGTGCGCCACGTTGCGGATGTTTCCGGTTTCGATGAGCTGGTCCCGACCAAAGGCCGGCATCATAGAAAAACGTGTCTCGTCATTGTCCTGACGAATGCCGTATTTGATTGTGTGCTCGATCTCATCGAGTGAGCCACCCCAGAGCCAGACATCGTCCGCCAGCGTTGGATAGCCGGGGAAGCCCTGACCACCAGACCCGTGACAGGTCGCGCAATTGTCACCGAATGCACTCTCCCCAGCTGCCTGAGCAAACTGACGAAGCGACTGGTCGCGCAGGATTTCATCAAGCGATGCATTGACCAATTCCTGCCCCTGAGCCGACCGTGCGTCACGGAGTTCTGCGACGCTTGCGGCGACCAAATCTCGGTCCGAATGGTTCCGAAGACCTGGTGTGTTCGTGCCCATGCCGGGCAGGGCCGGCCAGGCCGGCATGAAGATCATATAGATCACAGCCCAGACTATGGTGGCGTAGAAAATGTAGAGCCACCAGCGAGGCAGCGGGTTATTCAATTCCCGGATGCCATCCCATTCGTGACCGGTTGTTTCCACGCCGGTTGCGGCATCGATTTCTTTATCGTGATCACTCATTTGATCGGCTCCTCATCATCATTCAGAGGCATGTGTGCTGCGTGTTTGAATTCTTCCCGCTTGGACGGCCAGAGGGCGTAGGCAACGGCACCTGAGAACAGGATGACGAAGTAGAGAAGCCCCCAGGTCTGAGCGAAACTCGAAAGTGTGTCATAATTCATAGGACTTACCTCCGGTTCTGAAGATCGTCGGCCTCATAGGTCGAGAAATCGACCAGAGTACCGAGCATTTGCATATAGGCGATGAGCGCATCCATTTCGGTGAGATCAGTCGCATCGCCGTCGAACGCGCGAACTTTGACCGTACCTTCACGTCCGGCAATAGCTTCATACCGGTCAGTCAGCGCGTAATCATAGTCGACATTCTCCGGGAAGAAGTCCGGATTGGCCTGAGCCTGAATGTCGAGTTTCGCGTTCTCGATCATGTCGTCGCTATAGGGTACGCCGATCAGTTTGAGTGCCTTCATGTCGTCAGCAATGGCATCAAAGTGAAGCCGATTGTCAGCCAGGAAGGCGTAGGGCGGCATGATGGATTCCGGAACCACGGAGCGTGGATCCATGAGGTGATCATAGTGCCAGGCATCGGAGTATTTGCCGCCGACGCGTGCAAGGTCCGGACCTGTGCGTTTGGAGCCCCATTGGAACGGGTGGTCATACATGCTCTCAGCCGCGAGAGAGTAATGACCGTAACGCTCGACTTCATCGCGAAGCGGGCGAACCATCTGAGAGTGACAGACATAGCAGCCCTCTCGAATGTAGATGTTGCGCCCAGCTAGTTCGAGCGGAGTGTACGGACGCATGCCGTCCACCTTCTCGATCGTGTTCTTCAGATAGAAGAGAGGAGCGATCTCAATGATGCCGCCAATGGCAACAACAACGAGGATCCCGACAGTGAGAAGCAGGGAGTGCTTCTCAAAGATTTTGTGTTTGTCGAACAAAGACATTGTTGAACCCCCTATTCGGCAGGCGTGGCAGCAGCCTGAGCTGGCATGCCATCATTGGTTGGAGCATGAACGTGATCCTCTTCGCCTTTGCGAACCTTGCCGCGAGCGGTCATGTACAGGTTGAATGCCATGATCAGCGCACCGACGAGGTAGAGAACTCCGCCCAGAGACCGGATAATATAGGAAATGTGCTTGGCTTCGACCGTCTCGACAAAGGTGTAAGCGAGGAAGCCGAACTCATTATAGGCACGCCACATCAGGCCTTCCATGATGCCGGACACCCACATCGAACAGATGTAGAGAACGATACCGATGGTCGCCGTCCAGAAGTGCCATTCCACCATCGCTGCGGAATAGAGCCGATCACGTTTCCAGAGCCATTGTGCGAGGCAGTAAAGCGCGCCGAAGGAGATGAAGCCAACCCAGCCGAGTGCACCTGAGTGAACGTGGCCGATTGTCCAGTCTGTATAGTGAGACAGTGAGTTCACTGCACGGACAGACATGAGCGGGCCTTCGAAGGTCGACATGCCGTAAAACGCCAGAGACACCACCATCATCCGAATGACCGGGTCGGTGCGGAGTTTGTCCCACGCCCCGGACAGCGTCATCAGGCCGTTAATCATGCCACCCCAGCTCGGCATCCAGAGCATGATAGAGAAGGTCAT
>CEPO01015456.1_pt1 | contig 89831 bp, 82 predicted proteins | sample 530481 | NCBI WGS metagenome assembly CEPO01 (sample SAMEA2620198, study PRJEB7988) | marine metagenome | biome: marine biome (ENVO:00000447); feature: surface water layer (ENVO:00002042); material: "saline water (ENVO:00002010), including plankton (ENVO:xxxxxxxx)" | depth 5 m
ATGGCTCGCTACGGGTTTGATGGTCTGGTCATTCGCAATCCCTAGATCCTGAAACCGTCTCAACATTATTTCGTCACCATTCTTCGGCACTCCTTACAGGAGTGCCGTTTTCATGAGAAAGTGCCGTTATGAGACAGATTCGTATGCTAATTCTCGCAGGTTGCCTTGGCCTGACCGCACCCTGCGCCTTTGGGTTTGAAACGACCGCCGAACATGCCGTGATCCTGGATTACGACAGCAATATCGTGCTCTACGCCAAAGATGCGGTCGAACCCATGACGCCGGCCTCCATGACGAAGATCATGACAGCCTATGTCGTTTTCGAGCGACTGAAAGACGGTCGCCTGCAGCCGGATGATGTGTTCACGGTCAGCGAAAAGGCCTGGCGTGAAGGCGGATGGGCCTCCGGTGGGTCAACGATGGGCCTCGCCATCGATCAACAGGTTTCCGTGGCCGACCTGCTGCGTGGGATGATCGTCCAGTCCGGCAATGATGCCTGCATTGTGTTGGCGGAAGGCATTTCGGGCAGTGAAGAAGCCTTTGCCGAAGAAATGACCGTTCGCGCGCAGGAACTTGGTCTGACGACGGCAAGCTTCAAGAATTCGACCGGTTTGTATGCCGAAGGCCATGAAATCAGTGCGCGGGATCTCGCTGAACTCGCCAGGCTGACGATCGAGAACTTTCCTAACTATTACAAGATCTACGCCGAACGGGATTTTGTCTGGAATGATATCCGTCAGCCGAACAGAAACCCATTGCTAAGCCGGGTAAGCGGCGCAGATGGTCTCAAAACGGGGCATTTGTCGCAATCTGGATATGGCTTGGTCGGGTCAGCCGTGAACGATGGCAATCGGAAGATTATTGTTGTGAATGGTCTTGAGAGTGAACGCGCAAGGGCGGAGGAATCCGAGCGCATGATGCGCGCCGCCTTCCGCGAATTCTCGATTTCGACGCCTCTTGCAGCTGGTGACGAGGTTGCACAGGTCCCGGTCTGGCTTGGCAAAGAGCGTACGGTGTCTGCGGTCGTGAACTCTGATCTCGCCCTGGCATATACGACGTCCGACAGGAACCGGATCAGAGCTGAATTGATCATAGCCGAGCCGCTATCTGCCCCGGTCAAAGAAGGCCAGGAAATTGGCAAACTCGAAATTTCAGGACCGGACGGCGTTCTGAAGAGTGAACCCGTCTATGCCGGTACGTCTGTCGACAAGATGGGGATGTTCGCCCAGGCCTTTGAAGGGCTCGCGAATCTTGTGTCGCCATCGTCTCTTGCGAGTGCCGAATAGCTTATGCCGGGTGAGCCGCATTTCATCACGATTGAAGGTGGAGAGGGCGCTGGAAAGTCGACCCTCATCCATAATTTAGAGGACCGCTTGAACAAACATGGCTTTCAGGTCTCGTTGACCCGCGAGCCGGGCGGAACACCTCTGGCTGAGCGCATTCGCTCTTTGCTCCTGAAGACCGATGCGGACAGCTCATCCATGTCAGTGCACACTGAGGCTTTGCTCGTCAGTGCAGCCAGACGCAATCATGTCGAACAATTTATTCGTCCTGAGATTCAAAAGGGTCACGTCGTAATCTGCGATCGTTTCACCGACTCGACACGCGCATATCAGGGCAGCGAACTCTCAGAGGATGAGCTTGGTCTGCTTGAGGCCTTTGCGACAGACGGCCTCAGACCTGGAACGACGTTTTTGCTCGATGCGCCGCCTGACGCACTTGTCGAACGGCGACACCAGCGCGGTCTGGAAACAGACCGATTTGAAGGGCGCAATCTGGAATTCCACAATCGGGTTCGCAACTCGTTTTTGCGCTGCGCCGAGATGTTTCCCGAGCGGATCGTCGTACTGAATGCCTTATTGCCACCGGACGAACTCGCAGACACGGCAACGAGCGCTTTGCTCACACGACCCGGCTTTACGACAGGCACTCCATCGCTTACGCAAAAGCTGTGACCCAGTCGATCATCGGACATAATGAAACCCTGTTTCCCTTGCTGAGGCGTCTTGCAGACCGGCAATTTCCACATGCCTGGTTGTTTGAGGGACCCAAGGGTATCGGGAAGGCTACCCTCGCCAAAATGCTGGCAGGGGTTATTCTCGGAGATGGGTTTGAGACGTCAGCCCGGCGGTTTCAGATGTCCAGCAACGCAGCCTACGCAAAAATTCTGGAATCCAATCACGCAGATGCGCGGATCATTCAGGCCGAAAGCGCCGGAAGTGAAGCCGGGCGCCAGCAAATCTCCGTTTCGGAAGTTCGGCAACTGACGTCATTCTTTGAGCTTCAGGCATCGCAGGGTGGTTATCGTGTGTGCGTGCTCGACTCACTGGACGAGCTCAACAAGAACGGTGCGAACGCGCTTCTCAAGACTTTGGAAGAACCGCCGAAAGACAGCGTACTAATCCTGATCTATCATGGAACGACCCCTTTGCTGCCAACAATCCGATCAAGATGCGTCAGCCTCAAATTCAGCAGGTTATCCGTGCCTGAACTGACCGAGATCGCAAATGGATTTGAGGGAGATCCCATCACTGAAGATATGCTGGATCTTTGCGAAGGGTCTCCAGGACAGCTTCAGATCTATCAGGATGCCAATATTGCTCCGATGTTAGCTGAAATCAAAAAGCATTTGATCGACGCCTGGCCTGACATCTCCAGCCATCGGCTCACTAGGCTGACCAGTCTTTTGAGCAGCTCTGAAAAATTCCAGGAGATTGGCCTTGGAACAGTCCGTCGTTGGCTATCGTCGTGTGCTCAGTCGGCAGACGATGCCGAAACAGCTGGTCGTTACTCTGCATGCTGGGAGGCCTTGGTTCGGACATCAAATCGAGGAAAATTGTTGCGCTTGGATTTAACAGAACAAAGTGCCGCCAATCTGTCAGTGCTTCTGTCACTTTCGAAAAACATCCGGTAATTCAGATCCATGTTATTTGATACACATGTAAATCTTCATGGAGATATTTACGACGAGGATCGTGAAGACGTGATTCAGCGCGCCCGAGAACAAGGTGTGGAGCTGCTTTTGTCCATCTGCGACAAAATCGAGAATATAGAAAAAATACAGTCCATTACAGAGAATACTGCGAATATGTGGCGCTCTGTTGGGACCCATCCTCATTACGCGAAGGACCATTTGTCTCTAGACTGCGAACAGTTGTCTAAGCTTGCCGAACCAGAGGATGTCGTAGGAATTGGCGAGACCGGTCTCGACTTGCACTACGGGTATAGCGATCTCGACAGTCAGAAGCAGGTTTTTCAGGCCCACATTGATGCCGCACAGGAAACCGGGCTGCCACTGATTGTGCACACACGCGAAGCCGATGATCTGACCGGTGATATGCTGGAGGCTGCTTATGCCAGAACTCCGTTCAAAATTCTGATGCATTGTTACACCAGCGGCGAAGGCCTCGCGCGCCGGGCCATTGACCTCGACGCCTATTTTTCTGTCTCAGGAATCGCAACGTTCAAAAACGCACACGATGTGAGAGCCGTGGCGAAACTCTTTCCGGCCGATCGCGTTATTCTAGAGACTGACTGTCCGTATCTGGCGCCAGTGCCCATGCGCGGACGCCGGAATGAACCCGCTTATCTGACCCATATTTGCGAGTACTTTGCCGGGTTTACGGAAACCAGTTTTGATGAGCTTGCCGAGCGCACGACGCAAAACGCACTCAGATTGTTTGATCGTATAAAATTGCCGTCTTGAAGTCTCTGACTGTCACCATACTTGGCTGCGGATCCTCCGGCGGCGTTCCCCGGGTCGGAAATGACTGGGGCGTGTGTGATCCGTCTAATCCCAAGAACAGACGCTCCAGATGCGGGATGCATGTAACCGCTTCCTTTGGTGAAAGCCTGCCGGATTATTCCTTCCTGATCGACACATCGCCCGATTTGAGAGAACAGTTGATCCGTAACGAGATATCGCGCGTGAATTCTGTACTATATACGCACGACCATGCCGACCAGACACACGGCATCGATGACATACGGGTTCTGGCTTACATGATGCGTGCGCAGTTGCCGGTTTACGGAATGAAGGAAACGCTCGCAGAGCTGACACATCGGTTCAATTACTGTTTTGTGCAGCCACCGAAATCTCCTTATCCGCCAATTCTGAAAGCCATGCCTGCAATTGTACCGTACACGCCATTCGAACTTGGAGAGGAGGGGGGAAGGTTTTCCGTAATGCCACTCGACCAGGATCATGGAAGCCTTCGTAGTCTTGGGTTCAGAGTTGGCGATTTTGCTTACTGCAATGATGTCGTCGATTTACCAGAGAAAAGCCTCGATCAACTCACAGGCCTTCGTCTGTTGGTCATAGACGCACTGAGATATGAGCCCCATCCAACACATTCTCATCTTGAGAAAAGCCTGTCCTGGATTGAGCAGCTCAGACCAGAGAAAGCCGTGCTGACAAACCTCCATATCGATCTCGACTATGATAGGCTCACCAAGGAGACTCCTGACCATGTCGAACCCGCCTATGACGGCATGACGATAATACTTTAATTTCCCATAATATTGATTATGCGAATTCTATTTTTGGTGCAGGATTATGCGTTGCCACGTTCGACACCGACTAACTAGACTGCAAAACTTCTGCTGGACCCGAAAATGAGGATAAACGTGAATCTACCTCCCCCCTCTCTGTCCGGGATCGACAAACTACTGTGGATCATGAATGCCCTCAGAACGCCCGAAACGGGATGTCCATGGGATTTGGAGCAAACCTTCGAGACCATAGCCCCCTACACCGTCGAAGAAGCCTATGAGGTCGCAGACGCCATCGAACACGGCGATATGGACGATCTTAGAAACGAACTTGGTGACCTTTTATTCCAGGTCGTTTTCCACAGCCAGCTTTCGAAAGAACTCCACGAGTTTGATTTTAATGATGTGGCCGAAGCGATTTCAGAGAAAATGTTACGCCGACATCCGCATGTATTCGGCGATGAGCAGATGCGCGGTTCCGATGCTCAAACCATTGCCTGGGAGGCGATGAAGGCCGAGGAACGTGCGACGAAAACTGACTCCAGTGAACCAACAAGCGCTTTAGATGACGTCGCCCTCACCCTACCCGCAATGATCCGATCTCAAAAATTACAAAAGCGCGCAGCGCGGGTCGGATTTGACTGGCCCAATGCCAGTGACATTCTCGACAAACTCGACGAAGAAACATCTGAACTCAAAGCAGCGATCGCCAATCAGGACGAACAAAACATCGAAGAAGAGCTCGGTGATATGATGTTTGTTGTCGTCAATCTCTGCCGAAAACTCGGTGTTGACGCCGAAGAGTCTCTCAAAAAAGCCAATCAGAAATTTGAGCGCAGATTTCGAGGCATGGAAAGACTGTCTGAGAAACAAGGGACTGTATTCTCTGATCTCAATCTCGAACAGCAAGAGCAATTGTGGCAGGAGATAAAACTTCGATCGAAAATGGCCTGAAATTATCGGCTTTGAATTCGGTTGCCATGTTCCGGGAACAGATGACGGAACTGACCTAGGCTTTTATCAGAAAGACTGACTGAAAGACTGATGGTAGAATTCGAATTGTCTGAAGTCTGCCCCTGAATCTGCCCATGGGCATGCAGCCATGAAATGGCTTTGCCTTCTGTTTCAGGTAACTCGATCACATAGACTTTGTTATGCCGATGGAGCTGGAGTTTGATCTCATCCAGAAGCGTCTCCATGCCCTCCCCGGACAAGGCAGACACAAACATGTGCGGCTCAGTCCCATCGCCCGACTGAACACTCGACTTCAATACATCTAACTCATCTTCGGACAGAACATCGCACTTGTTCCAGACATGAATGACTGGCGGACTATCGACGTCCATTAACTCCTCAAGATCTTCCAGAATACTGTCTACTTCAGCCTCCTGAAGGTCCGCATCCGGAGACGAAGCATCATGCACATGCAGCAGAACGTCTGCCAGCATGCTTTCTTCCAGGGTCGCTTTAAAGGATTCGATCAGACTGGTTGGCAGGTCGGTGATAAACCCTACGGTATCCACCAGTGCAATCTCAGTCGCATTGTCGAGTTTCATCTGACGAATGGTTGGGTCTAGCGTTGCAAAAGGCATGTCTTTGGCGAACACACGAGAACCAGACAAGCGATTGAAAAGTGTGGATTTTCCAGCATTGGTATATCCAACCAATGCGACGATTGGTGTCTCTTTATGCTGTCGACCAGAGCGTTGAACACGCCTCGTTCGTTCCACTTCTTTCAACTGCCCGCGTAAGCGCAGGAGCGTGTTGTCGAGCATCCGACGGTCGGCTTCAATCTGTGTTTCACCTGGACCAGAAATAAAACCACTGCCACCACGCTGACGTTCCAAATGGGTCCATGTCCGGACCAGTCGTGAGCGTTCATAGGCAAGGCGCGCCGTTTCGACCTGAAGCCGACCCGCTTTGGTGCGGGCCCGTAATCCGAAGATCTCAAGAATCAGACCGGTCCGGTCTATGACTTTCACCTGCAACGCGGTTTCGAGGTTACGCTGCTGAATTGGCGTTAGCACACCATCAACAACAAAGAGCTGACAGTCATTGTCCGTCAGCTTTTGCTTGATCGAGTCCAATTGCCCACTCCCGAACAATTGGCCGGAATTCACCAGTCTGATGTTGAGAGTTTCCACGAAAGTGCACTCTGCATCGAGAGATTCGATCAGACCGCGCGTTTCGTCTTCCCGTAATACCTGATTGACGCCAGCCGACCGGCCGATCAGAGGAATGATAGCGCCTGCTCTGACCGGTTCCTGATCTTTTGTGTGATCAATGATCAATCTGTTGAATCGTCCATTTCATCAGATTCAAACAATTGCACCGGCTGCATGGGCATGATTGTCGAAATGGCATGCTTGTAGACAAGCTGAGGTGGCCGACCATCACCGCGAAGCAACACACAAAAATTATCAAACCAGGTCACTACGCCCTGGAGCTTCACACCATTCACGAGGAATATGGTCAGTGGCGTCCGCGCTTTGCGAACGGCGTTCAAGAATGTGTCTTGAAGGTTTTGTTTTTTGTCCGACGACATCCTGTAACTTTCGTTTCTCAATAATGTTGTTATTGATATGTCCGCTAGCGTTTTTGAAAGAAAATCGCAACGTCTTGTTGGGCGAATGAATGTTAATTACTTCAATTCGCTCAAAATTATGCGCCCAATCTTGGAAAGCGGGATCTCATTCGCCCAATAACAATGAGAACAACAATAACAATTCCAGTCTTCCTAAGACCATCGTGACACTCAGAACAAATTCCAGAAGGGATTGATTCGCGGCAGACTGAACCCAATCCGTCGGGAACAGCGCCGCAGAATTTGTTATGGTTCCGAGGGACGTCATGACTGCGTCCGAAAAATCTGCGCCCAGCAATGCCAATAGGGCTGCCAAGATGATGCAGATGACTGCAAAAGCGATGAGATAGGTCCATACCGTGATGACGAACCGTATTGGATAGCCGCGGCGCGTCTGATCAGCATGCGACACCGCATGAGGCTGAGCCAGATGCGTGAATTCGTCGCCAGATCTGTCGAGCAAAACAAGCATCCGGTAGATTTTCATGCCGCCGGTCGCTGAAATCGCTGCCCCGCCCATAAATCCAAAGAATAGCAGGACCGGCGCCGGCGTCATCGAGAACGCTTCGTCAGAAATCAAAAGTCCAGATGTCGAAATAACTGACACCGCCACACCGACGATCTGCCCCGGATCGAAGACACCGCCAAGCGAAAAGCTGAGAAGTCCCGATAGAAGCAATATGAGAATAAAAAGGCTCACGGTTTCTGGATTCATCAAAAGGCTGAACGGCCTTTTCATGAAGTTTATGAGCAAAACAATGTTCAGTGATCCCAGAATGAGCCCCAGTATAAGGGCGTATTCTGATAGCCAGCTAAAGCTGAAATCGACCGAATTCAAGTCAAAGACTGCGCCCGTGGTGACGGCGCTGACAGAGAGTCCAAAGGCTTCTCGCCAGCTGGCACCGTCCAACTTTACCGGCATGGCAATGACAAAACAGAGCACAGAAGTCAGACCCGCAAGGCTCAGGAAGATTTTGAAGAAGCTACTTCTCGAAAACGTCCTGTTGAAACGAACCGGAATGGACGCTCCCAAGCCCGGCAAAGACGTCCCAACGGCGTTCACGACGATCACCACGCCACTCACAGAAAGAATAGCGCCCACAATATGTAGGATGATGCGCCAGGCGACGAGGCTCGCCGGCAATATCGTATCGTCCTGAAGAAGTGATGTCCCGGTTGTTGTCGCGCAGGATACCGCTTCAAACAGGGCCAATGTCACCTGTCCATTGCTGACGTCGAGAAATGGAATGGCGCCCAAGACACTGAGTGTCAGCCATGCAAATATCAAAAAACCCACGACATCGCGGGCATGGGCATCTTCGTCACGTTTGTGGTGCGTTGCCACGGCGAGCATCAGTCCCACGACGATCGCGAGTGTCACTACCAGTATGAACAGCGACGCTTGTTCATATCGATCATTCTGGAACGCCCACAGTGCACACAGAAATGACGGCACGGCGAACATGGCTAGGAAGCCACTCAGAACACGCAGAACCACCAATCCGTTCATCATGAGGAGGCGCCGGTCACGGTATTCATTTTAATTGGCAAAATAGGCAGTGCTCGCACGGAACAACTGCTCGACTTTTTTAACCCGGCCACGCTCATAGAACAGTATGACATGGTCGCCAGCCTTCACACGAAGCCCCTTCCCCGGCATCATCACCTCGTCTCCTCGCACCAGCGCTCCGGCAACAATGCCTTCTGGCAGGGTGCGCGGCGTCAGATCAGACTCAAGCAGCAATGAATGCTCAAGAACCTCGCCTTCGGCCAACTCACCCTGTCCATTTTCCACTGAAATCAACGAGACGATCCGTCCACGTCTGAGGCGCAGCAAGATCTGCGAAACCGTCACGGCCCTGGGATCAACCAGAACATCTACTTCCATGGCTTCATGGATCATGGCGAGCTCCGGCGCGTTGACGAGCGCAATGGCTTTCTTTGCGCCGAGTTTTTTTGCCATCGCAGAAGCAAGCAAATTGACGCTATCAAGGTTGGTCAGGGCGAGAACGGCATCAGCCTTCTCAATACCTGCCTCCTCAAGGATATCAGGTGTCAGGGCGTCGCCATGGATGACAATCGACCGATTTAGCTTGGCTGCGGCTTCTTCCGCGCGCTTCAGATCTGATTCAATCAGGCGAACCTTGCGCGCCTTGCGTTGTTCAAGTTGTTCGGCGACATATCGACCGATATTTCCCGCACCCAACACTACAATTCTCTGATCCGCCTGGCCTTCCAGACCCAACAAGTCGGCCAGTCGTTCAATCTGACTGGAGTCGATCAAGAGATAGACCCGATCCCCCTCAATCAACTGATCTGTCGAGGTCGCAGCGAATAAATGGTTGTTCCGCACAATCGCCAGAACCTGAGCTTTCAGGCCGGGAAACAATTCCCCAATCTGTGACAGCGTTGTCTTGGCAAGTGGCGTGTCGCTATGAATTTCGATCCCAACAACACGGACCTTTTTCTTCGCGAATGGCGTGGAAAAGAAGGCCCCAGGTGTTTCAAGCCGTTGAATGATGGATTCAGCAACAGCCTTCTCAGGTGAGATCACAACATCGATCGCCAGACCGTCACTGCCGAACAAATCGCCTGACCGCTGGCTGAAATATGCCTGTGACCTGATGCGAGCGATCTTGTTTTGAACCTGAAAGAGAACATGTGCGACCTGACAGGTCACCATATTCACTTCATCAGAATACGTGACAGCGACCAGCATATCTGCGTCAGCGGCGCCTGCTGCCCGTAAAACCTGCGGGTGAGCCGCATGTCCAGTGAATCCCTGAACTTCGAGCTCGGACGTAATCGCCTGGATCAACGCCGGATTTTCATCAATCACAGAAACGTTGTGGCCGTCAGCCGACAAGCGTCTGGCGATCCCTTGCCCCACACGACCGGCACCGCAAATGATGATTTTCATCCCTTACCCTCAGTTTCTGCTTGAGGTAGAAGGGTCTACACCAAGTGCTTTTAATTTTCGATGCAAAGCCGATCTTTCCATACCGATAAAAGCTGCGGTTCGTGAAATATTGCCGCCAAACCGTGTAATCTGAAGCGACAAATACTCTTTCTCGAATTGTTCTCGGGCGTCTCTCAGGGTCATCCCGATGACCTCCATCGAGCCACCAACATCTTCTTCCCCATTGGAGGTCGCGTCTTTTGGGAGTTCCCCAGGTTGGACAGGGTTGGATTTGTTGTCTCCCGAAAGAATAAGAACGCGCTCGACGATATTCTTCAGCTGGCGAACATTTCCCGGCCATGGCGACGACTGAAGCACAGCAAGCGCTTCTTCACTGAACACTCGAGGTGAGACGCCCAAAGCTTCTTTCGCTCTTTGCGTAAAGTGTTTGACAAGCTCAGGAATATCCTCCCGTCGGTCTGCAAGAGATGGAACATCCAACGGCACGACATTGACCCGGAAATAAAGATCCTCACGGAATTCTGCACGCTCGATTTTGATCTTGAGATCTGTCGAGGTTGAACTGATTAGCCTGACATCGACATTGACATCGGACTTGCCCCCGACCCGTCTGAAACGCTGGTCGGTCAGCACGCGCAGGATCTTGTTCTGCGTTCCGAGCGGCATTTCTCCAATTTCATCGAGGAAGAATGTGCCACGATGTGCCTGCTCGAACAGTCCGACTGACTGGATCCGGCCATCAACACTTTCGCGACCAAACAGAGCCGTTTCCATCTGATCCGGCGTGATACTAGCCGCATTCACCGCAACAAATGGCCCTTTCGCACGTCGAGACTGTTCGTGGATCAGCTTGGCGGCAAGCTCCTTACCGGCACCGGAAGGACCTGAAATGAGAATTCGAGAGTTTGTCGGCGCTACTTTTTCAATTGATTGACGCAATTGTGTGGCTGCTGCGGACAATCCGAGAAGTTCTTCACCAAGCGATTCATGTACTTTCAGCGCCGAATTCTCACGCTTCAGAGCAGCAGCTTCCAACGCACGTTCCACAATGACAAGGAGGCGGTCTGCCTTGAAGGGCTTCTCAAGGAAGTCATATGCGCCCCGACGAATTGCCGTAACCGCCGTCTCAATCGAACCATGACCACTGATCACAACAACAGGCATGATCGGGTCGATCGACTTGAGATATCGCAGCATCTCCAGGCCATCCATGCCGCTCCCCTGCAGCCAGACATCCAGGATCACAAGATCAGGCTTTCGTTCAGCAATCACCGCAAGAGCGCGCTCAGCGGTCGATGCCGAACGAACAGCATAATCTTCATCTTCCAGCACTCCGCCGATTAGCTCACGGATGTCTGGTTCATCATCAACGACAAGTATTTCAGCTGACATTATACGCGTTCCTCAGAGAGGCCCCAACTCGATACAGTTTCTTCAGATGGTCCGGAGACAGGTAATTTGACTGCAACTCTTGCGCCGGATTGACCATCATGCCGATCAAGCAGAGTGAGTTGCCCGCCATGGTCCTGAACAATTCTCTGGACGATTGCGAGCCCCAGCCCAACACCCTGCTCTCTCGTGGTAAAATAAGGCTCCAGGAACTGGCTCCGATTATCCATCGGAAAGCCGGGGCCTGTATCCTCGATTTCGATCAGGACTTCCTGATCTTCCTGTCTGACGTTAACATCGATCTTCATGACACGCTTTGGATCGGTCTGTTCTTCATGTCTTGCAATGGCTTCGCCGGCGTTTTTGATCAGATTTGTCAGAGCCTGACCAAGCAGCCGTTCGTCACCTGAAATCATGATGACATCGGGCTGGCAGTGAAGAGAAATCCGAACATCGGGCAGGGTCAGACGTCCGCCATAAACAGCCGTTTTGACAATCTCTGCCATGTCGAAACTTTTCACTTCCGGTTTCGGCATGCGCGCAAATGACGAAAACTCTTCGACCATTCGACCGATATCCGTTACCTGTCTGAAGATCGTGTCGGTGCACCGATCAAACACTGTATCGTCTTCGTCGATGAGTTTTCGATAGCGGCGCCTCAGACGTTCCGTCGATAATTGGATCGGCGTCAGCGGATTTCGGATTTCATGGGCAATACGCCGAGCTACATCTCGCCAGGCCGACTGCCTTTGCGCACTGACAATCCGCGTCGTGTCGTCAAAAGTGAGAATACAGCCGGGGTCATCTTCAAGTGTTGGCGCAACACGCAACAGAATATGTTGTTGTTTGCCGTCATGTTCGAGCATCATAGACCGTTCTCGAAGCTCCTGATCGTCGAGCACTTCCTGCGCAAGACTTGCAAATTCCGGTACCGCTTCTGCCAGATTGATGGCTCCATCTGATGGCTCGAGCATTGGGAACATTCGCCTCGCCGATGGATTCGACAAGACGATATTCAGATTATGATCCACTCGTATGATGCCTGCCGTCACACCCTCCAACACGGCCTCGATGAAGGTTGATCGCTCAAGAGCTTCTTTGTGCGCGGCATCCAATGCACTTCTTTGTTCTCTGAGTTTTTCGGTCATTGCGTTAAATGACGCGGTGAGATCGGACACTTCGTTCTCGAGCTTGGGCATTGGCACAGAAACGGTCAGAACGCCTTTTCGGACGTCATCCGCCGCATTGGCTAGTTTCGCGATCGGCGTGGAGATCTGACTGGCCGCCTGAAGGCCAAACCTAATAAAAAACAATAAAATCAGAACCGTGATCTGTGTGAAGCCAAGCAGAAAGATTATCTGTAGCCGACGGCTTCTTTCTTCCGCCTGACGATACTCCGTATTCATCTCGTCAAAACGCATCAGACTTTCGAGCAAACGCGGATCAATCGGCCGAACAGTGTAGACATAGGCATCTTCGAAATCAGGCAGATGAAAGAGCGCCCAGAATTGCGCTGTTTCATTGAGAAGTTTCACCGAAACTATTCCGCCGTCGGCGTCCTGATACATTTCTTCCGTGGGCGGCGTCACAGACGCATTCATAGACTCGTCTGTAGAGACCAGAATATTGCCCTGAGAATCGACCAGGAACGCGCCAGAAAATCCACGTACGCTGGCCTGATCGAAAAGATAGCGCTCAAATTCCTCAGGCTGGGTTTCATAACCGATTGCCGCGGCATTTAAATCTCTCGCCATCGGCTTGATATCATTCCCCATATCTTCCGCGAGCGCCTGAAGGTTTGAACGCGCAATGTCCGCGCTTCCTTGCACGATGGTCTGAATGCGTTCGGAGAACCAGTTTTCGATACCGCGATTAAGGGAGGTGCCAAGAAAGAGCGCGACGAAGATTGCCGGCGCGACAGCCGCAAAACTGAAGAGCAACGCAAATCTACGGCCGAGACGACTTTTCTGGCTGACTTCTTTCTCACTCATCGCCCTGGATGAGAGCGCAAAAAAGTCGCGCGCGACATAAAAGGCAAGAGCGCCAATCAGCGCAAAGTTCACGGCCAAAAGGCCTATCATGGCTCTGGAAGCTGGCCTGATGGGACCAAATCCTGAAAACGAAACCAGTGTGACAATGACCGCAATGAAGGACGCAATCAAAAAAAGGAATTGCGTCCAGCGGCCAAACAGCCTGAAAACAGAATTGTCTAAAAAACGTTGCACTCAAACTCACCAAAACGTGCTATTCAGGTAACACTGTTTCCTGAGTAACACACTAATGGATCAGTCGGGAGATGCAATCTCAAGACTGTTGATCTTGCTGCGCAGCGTATTGCGGTTCATGCCAAGCAATTGAGCCGCCCGAACCTTGTTTCCGCCCGTCACATTGAGCGCGAGTTCGATCAATGGCCGTTCAACCATGGAAATCACATCGTGGTAGACTGTGCCTTCAGTATCCGAATAGGCTCTGAGGTCCGGCTCGACGTGCTCACGCAACAAATCTCTTAGCTTCTGTTCAAAACTGACGCCGTTTTCCTTGGGCATGCGGCGTTCAGAGACAAGCGAGGCCTGGACAAGGTCCTCAGAGATAACCGGTTCAGACGACAACGCGATCATCCGCATCACAACGTTCTGCAATTCGCGGACATTGCCCGGCCAGTCATGGAGAGACAGACGCTTCAGTGCTTTAGCGTCAATTGTCTTTTGTCCCAGGCCCTCAATCTCGGCCCGTTTCAGAAAACGTTTCGCAAGCTCTGGAATGTCGTCCTTGCGCGCCCGCAGCGGCGGGATAGAGATCGTCACGACATTCAAACGATAGAAGAGATCATTGCGGAATAGACCTTCCTCAATCAACGCTCTCAGATCGCGGGATGTGGCAGCGATCACACGTGCTGTCGATACGTCCATCTCGGACGACCCGACAGGCGAGAATTCACCGTTCTGAAGAAATCTGAGCAACTGGGTCTGCGCATCAATCGGCATGTCGCCCACTTCATCGAGGAACAGCGTTCCGCCGTCACTGAGCGCTACCTTCCCTTTGGTAACTGTGCCGTCAGGCGCGACAACGCCAAATAGTTCAGCCTCGATCCTGTCACGCTCAACCGCAGCCATATTGACTGGGATAAATGGTTTTTCCGCGCGGTTTCCGAGTTCGTGGATGGCTTGGGCAATGGTTTCCTTGCCAGTGCCAGACTCCCCTTCAATCAGGATCGTCAGTGCCGTGTTCTTTACGCGCGACATCGTCCTGTAGACGGCCTGCATAGCCGCGGATCGACCAATTACAGCTTCGTTCAACTTGGAATCTGGCACTCGTGTCGGGCGTTCAAGTTTCTTTTGACCGTCTTTTGAAGACAGCGCCCTTTTCGCCATTTGTGCCAGTTCATCGATATCAAACGGCTTCGGAAGATAGTCAAATGCGCCATGTTCTGTCGCAGACATGGCGGTCATCAGCGTACTCTGGCCCGAAATCACAATCACCGGAAGTTCGGGGCGTTCAGCTTTGATGTCAGGCAGAAGATCGAAGATACAATCATCGCCCATATAAACATCGGTAATGAGGAGATCGCCGTCTCCATTCCGAACCCAGCGCATCAATGCCGTTGCATTGGTCGTCGACCGAACAGAATGGCCGTCAGCGATCAGAGTTTGACTAGCAATAAGACGAATGCCGGCGTCGTCGTCGGCGAGAAGAATAGTGGACTGTGCCATTTTAATTTGTTCCTGAGGAATCTCTTTGCATTGGCAAAACAAGGTCGAACTGGGTCCGACCGGGACGACTGGTGAAAGACAACCGGCCCCCATGTGCCAGGGCAATATCCTGACACACTGAAAGACCGATGCCGGTTCCAGAAGATTTTGTAGAGAAAAAAGGTTTAAAAATCTGATCTTGTGACGATGTTGATATCCCTGGACCGTTATCCCGGATGCGGACCAGAAGCGCTCCGGAGAACCGGCGCTCATCCCCGGGACGAGGCAGACGGATGCCTGCCTGATAGGAAGTCGACACTTTTACTTCTGCATAATCCTGACCGCTCACTGCTTCAGCCGCGTTCTTCACAATGTTCAGAATGCACTCATGAAGGTGATCTTTGTCGGCAGAGATTTCCGGCAATGACGGATCAAAGGACTTTTTGAAGGTGACTTTGGGAGACGCCACGGTCTGCATGGCCACAACATCATCAAGGGTCTCGTGAATGTTGAGCAATGAAAACTGCGGCGCGTTGTAGAGTTCAAAAGCCGTAAAGCGGTCAATCAGACGCCCGATCCGATGGGCCTCGGCGCGAATCAGAGACAGAAGTTCGGTTTGATCCCCGCGACACGACCGCTCCATCAATTGCGCGGCGCCCGATATTCCACCCAGCGGATTTTTGATTTCGTGGCCAAGCATCCGCGCAAATGTCGCGAGACCGGATGGATCCTGACGCCCGCGTTTATTCTTCTTCGCCAAAGCGATGTTGATGATCCCGGCGGCAGCATCGAGGCTCATACGGACATCAAACTTCTGAGGCTCGATGAATGGCCCGCACAGCGTAACGTCTGAAGCTGTGACATCACCTGAATCCGATAGCAGACGATCGATCAGGACAAACAATTCACAATCATGGAACAGTACTTCGCTGAGCTTCCGTCCGACAAGGCGATCAAGTCCGCCCCCCAAATGCGCCTGAGCCTGCAGATTGACGCTTGAGATGCGCTGACTGTCATCTATCTGAACGAGCGCGATCGGCGCGTCCTGAGCCAGACTAGCAAGGAGATCCCGGGAAGACAGTTCGCTGGTCGATTTAATCATGCGGCAAACTCCGCGGCTCGATACTCAATCTTTTCAAAGGCTGACGTCAGTTCTGTACAGTCTTGCGCCGACAAGACCTCTTTTTTGACGTCAAGTTTTCCGGCGTCAACAAAACCCTGATCAACCCAATAATCGAAAGCAGCGCTTAAATGCTTGCGAACCATGCGACTTCCGATGCGGAGTCCGTAAAGATCTATACTATCAGAGGCTTGCTCGAGGAGGCTGTCCATCTGGCGAGCAAATGACGGTCTATTCAAAGAACGATTATTCAGGCGTGCTTCGATGTCAGCAATGAGCCAAGCCCGTCCCGTTGCGGCCCGCCCAATCATGACACCATCTGCGTCTGATTGGCGAAGCGCACTCTGCGCTGTCGCGAAGTCAACGATATCGCCATTCGCGATCAACGGAATTGAGACAGACGATTTGACCTCCCTGATCGCTGGCCAGTTCGCCGCGCCCTCATAGAAATCCTGCCGGGTTCGGCCATGAACTGTGATCATCTGGACGCCAAGACGCTCCGCACGCGCGGCCAGTTCGGGCGCTGACACAGATTTCCAATCCCATCCCATTCGCATTTTCAACGTGACCGGAACACGACCCGCGCCTTCAAGCACAGCCTCGATCAGACGTTCGGCATGGTCGAGGTCTCTCATGAGTGCAGATCCGGACAGTCCGCCAGTCACACGTCGGGATGGGCATCCCATATTGATGTCGATGACATCAGCGCCAGACTGGGCGGCTAGCTCCGATGCAAGCCTGAGAGGCTCTGCTTCGCGGCCAACAAGCTGGACGATGTGCAGACCGCCCGCCTGCCCGCTTGGCTTCAACCGCGTCTCCGCGTCTCTCAAACCTCTGATCAGTTCTTCGCCAGCAACCATTTCAGTGATTGCAGCTTTGGCCCCAAAGCGTAATACCTGCTTACGGAATGGTGCATCGGTAACGCCTGACATCGGAGCCAGGAAAACCGGTACGTCATTCTCAAATAATGCATTCAATCCCATGGTATTCGCTCATTGGTGCAGTGCACAAATTTTGCTCAGATAAACACAACGTGTACGGAATGAAAACCTCGACAATTCAAAACTGCCCATATATTGACCACAAAACAGCAAATTTCTGTTGCATAATAGTCGCAGCTGGACAGGGAACTCGTTTTGGTAGTGGAGTGTCGAAGCAGTTTCTACCCTTCGGTGCAGGAAACGTTCTGACCACAACACTGGCTGGTTTCCTTTCGCATGCACAGTGCCAGGAAGTCATTGTCGTCATTAGACCCGATGACCGAAAGTTCGTCTCCAAACTCATGGCAATCCACTTCGAAACAGATCTCGGCAAGATTCGTCTGGTCGATGGCGGCTCCGAAAGAGCCCAATCGGTCGAACATGGTCTCAATGCGATTACGAACGAGACTTTGCCATTCGTCCTGATCCATGATGCGGCGAGGCCGGGCCTGTCCAATCAGGTAATTGATGACCTTCTTTGCGCGCTATCCAATCATGATGGCGCGGCACCTGCCCTCCCCGTCGTTGATGCACTCAAACGGCATGTCGAAGGCGCGATCGAAAATGTAGATCGGACAGGCCTCTATCGCATTCAGACGCCCCAGGCATTCCGACTGTCACAAATCAAAGGTCTTTACGGCGCTGAGACATCTGCTGCGGTGGATGATTTTGAACTTGCCCAGCGCGCGGGATTGTCGCTGAAACTCACAAACGGGGCTGAACGACTTGCAAAGATCACCTATCCTGACGACCTCAAACGCGTTGAACGACTTATGATTGAAGACGTGCAAATGATTTATCGAACCGGTACCGGATACGATGTCCATGCTTTTGAAGCTGGCAGCACTCTACAACTCTGCGGTGTTGAAATACCCCATTCTCAGAAACTCAAAGGACACTCCGACGCAGATGTTGGCTGGCACGCGCTGACGGATGCCATTCTGGGGGCGATTGGAGACGGAGATATCGGAGACCATTTTCCGCCGTCAGATCCACAATGGAAAGACGCAGCATCATCCGTATTTCTGAAACACGCTGCGTCCCTCGTTCAGGCCCGCCGAGGAAAAATAGTCAATCTCGACATCACGCTGATCTGCGAGGCCCCCAAAATCAAACCGCACCGGCAGGCTATGCGTCAGACAACTGCCGACCTGCTTCAGTTGGAGCTCGATCAGGTGTCCATCAAAGCGACGACCACAGAGGGCCTGGGATTTGAAGGACGACGCGAAGGAATTGCGGCTCAGGCTGCTGTATCGATTGCCCTGCCGGACAAATGATTTACGCTAGTCTCTAACGGGCCAACACCGAAGATTCTAAGGGACCATCCATTGTTTTCTGAAAGACTGCTGAACCTTGCGCGCCTGATTATTGATGACGCCGCTCAACGTCGTCTCAAAATAGCAACGGCTGAAAGCTGCACAGGCGGCTTGCTATCAGCCCTGTTTGTTGAAATTCCAGGGTCCTCAAAGGTCTTCGAACGCGGCTTCGTGACCTATTCGAACAAGGCCAAGGAAGAAATGCTCGGCGTTCCAGGTGATCTCGTCGCTGATTACGGAGCCGTCAGTGAGCCTGTCGCTCGCGCCATGGCCGAAGGTGCCTTGGAAGAAAGTCGCGCGAATATATCAATCGCCATCACCGGCGTTGCTGGCCCGGGCGGCGGAACGCGCTTAAAGCCGGTTGGTACCGTTCATTTCGCCATGGCGCGCGAAAACGCCCCCATCCGACATCGATTAGAACAATACGGAGATATCGGACGTTCCGAAGTCAGGTTAAGCAGCGTCGAAACGGCATTGATGATGCTTCAGGAAAGCCTCTCAAGTTAAACTTTACCGTACCGCCGATCGGCTTCGTCAACAAAAGCCTTCATGATGAGATTGACGGCGAGTTCGAAATTCGCCGCCGCCAAGGCACGCAGGATAAAATTTCGGAATTCGAAGTCGACGAAGAATTCCACATCAGTTGCCTGCCCCACCGGGATAAACTTCCACTCATTGGCAAGCCGGTTCAAGGGCCCTTCGATCAAACTCACCCCAATTGTTTTCTGATCCGAATTCGATTCGACGCGCGTTGAGAGCTTTTCGGAAAAGCCTTTGAAACCCACCTTTGCATTACCGACAACTGTGCGCTCCGGACCGCTTTCCGCCACAGGCACAACCTGCATGCTCTTGATCCAGCGAATGAACTGGGGGTAGCGCTCAATATCCGAAACGAGCGCGAACAGATTATCTGCCGTGTGATCAATGCGCACGGTACGCCTGAGGCTTGTCATCCAGAGATCAGCGAGTTTTTTTATCAGCCATGCGACCGGCTTTTTCCAATCTGGCCGCTTTCAGTTGCTGGAAGTCATCACCGGCATGATAGCTGGACCGGGTGAGCGGCGTTGCGGATACCATCAGAAACCCTTTTGATCTTGCAATCGTCTCATAGGCTTTAAACTCATCTGGCGTCACAAAGCGGTCCACCGCCGCATGTTTGCGTGTTGGCTGGAGATACTGACCAATCGTGATGAAATCCACGCCCGCAGAGCGCATATCATCCATAACCTGCATGATCTCTTCTTTGGATTCACCGAGCCCGACCATCAAGCCGGATTTCGTGAATTGTTGAGGGTCACGTTCCTTCACGCGCTCAAGCAAGCGTAGAGAATGGTAATAACGCGCGCCCGGGCGAATGCTCAAATAGAGCCGCGGCACAGTTTCCAGATTGTGGTTGAACACGTCAGGCTGGCTATCAATCGCGATATTTGCAGCCTCGCCTTTCCGCAGAAAGTCGGGTGTGAGAATTTCGATCGTTGTCCCGGGTGAGGTCTTTCGGATGGCGTGGACCGTATCCGCGATATGTTGCGCGCCGCCATCCTCAAGATCATCCCGGTCGACGGACGTAATGACGACGTGTTTCAGCTCCATTGCGGCCACTGCGTCAGCGACGCGCTGCGGCTCACCCACATCCAGTGCCGCCGGCAAACCCGTTTTGACGTTACAGAAAGAACAGGCGCGCGTGCACGTATCGCCCATGATCATCATGGTTGCGTGCTTCTGCTCCCAGCACTCACCAATATTCGGACAGCTCGCTTCTTCGCACACAGTAATCAGAGCGTTCGACTTCACGATCTCCCGCGTCTCCGCATACCCCTTACTGACGGGCGCTTTAACGCGAATCCAATCCGGCTTGCGCAGGACGGGTGTGTCCGGACGATTCCGTTTTTCAGGATGTCGGAACTCAGACTTGTCTTTTGCCGTTGAAGAAACGGTATCAATGAGTTTTGCCATAATGCTGAAATGGCCCGTTTTGACGTTCACATCAAGTCGACAGAACTGCACAACAGACCTTCCTGTTTGCAAGCTAGCCCCCACATCATCGCTGACTGTTAGACTTTCACGTTCCGTGACATAGTGTTACGTAGCGTCACAAAAATATAACAGAGATATAACGGAGTGATCGGATGACGGCGATTGCCTATGAATTCCGTCCTGGGAGAACGCGCCAGAATTTGTTTTCAGGCCTCCTGAAGGCCAAAAGCCAGTTTGGCGGCAACAAAGAAATCATCGTCGACGGCGATGAGCGTGTCCTGACCTATAATGAAATCATTCAGGCCGCTTTTGCCCTCGGATCCGCTCTGAAGCGTCAGACTGAAAAAGGCGAGAGCGTTGCGGTCATGCTTCCGACGGGCGCAGGTGCCGTCATCGCCTTTTATGCGTTGCAGGCCTATGGCCGCGTCCCTGCCATGTTCAACTTTACTGCCGGGTCGCGCAATCTGAAAGCCGCCGGACGGGCTGCCAAGGTTACCAAACTCGTGACGGCGCGACGGTTTATTGACATTGGCAATCTTCAGCCCCTGATCGACGAATTGGGCGATTCATACGAGCTGATCTATCTGGAAAACGTCAAAGATGGACTCACTCTCACAGATAAGTTGGCTGGCGGCCTGGGGCCTTACCTCCCCTCATTGTTCAAAGCTAATCCGGGACATAAGGAGACCGGCGTCATTCTGTTTACGTCCGGCACTGAGGGAGACCCGAAAGGCGTCGTCCTGTCCCACGAAAACGTCATGGCGAATGTTGAACAAGTCCGTGCGCATATCGAGCTGTTTCCCGAAAAAGATGTCCTGTTTAATCCGTTGCCGACGTTTCATTGCTTCGGCCTGACTGTTGGAGCGGTTTTGCCAATAGCCGCAGGAATCAAGAGCGTTTTTCACCCAACGCCGCTCCAGCCGAAAGAAATCGTGAAACGCATCAAGAAATATGATGCAAGCATTCTGCTCGCGACGGACACCTTTATCTCTCAGTATGCGCGAGCTGGTGATCAGGGCGACCTGAATTCACTTCGTCTCGCTGTCTGCGGCGCAGAACGGGTTCGGGATGAAACCCGGCAGATGGTACGCAAGAAATACAATATCGAGATTCTGGAAGGCTATGGTGCCACCGAAGCCTCACCAGTTGTCGCTGCCAACAGCATAGGCGCCAATGTGCCGGGCACAGTGGGTCAACTCATGTCCGGCATGGAGCACAAGCTCGAGCCCGTCCCTGGGATCGAACAAGGGGGACGCATGTTCGTGCGCGGCCCAAATATCATGAAGGGTTATCTGCGAGCCTCATCACCTGGTGTTCTTGAGCCTCCGAAAGGCGGCTGGCACGATACGGGCGACATCTGCACAGTCGACAAGGACGGCTTCATTCGTATTCGGGGACGCGTGAAACGGTTTGCGAAAGTTGGCGGTGAAATGATCTCACTTGCCGTTGTCGAAAACTGCGCGTCAGCCATCTGGCCGGACAATATGCACGCCGCCGCGACAATCCCTGATCCGCGCAAAGGCGAACAGATTGTGCTTTTGTCAGACGCTGACTCAGTCAACCGCCCGGATATGCTCGCCTGGGCTCAGAACCATGGTGTTTCTGAACTGTCCGTGCCGCGTAAAGTCTTCAAAGTGGACGCCATTCCGGTCCTTGGAACCGGAAAGATCGATTACGGTGCCGTTTCTAAACTGGCATACGACCTTGCTGGCGTCGAAACGCCAGCCGCTTAAATATGGATCACCCGGTCATAGGCGGCCAGAACGCTTTCATGCATCATTTCTGAGAGGGTTGGGTGTGGGAACACTGTTTCCATCAGCTCACCCTCTGTCAGTTCGCCTTGCCGTGCGACCACATATCCCTGAATGAGCTCCGTGACTTCTGCACCGATCATATGCGCACCGAGTAATTCACCCGTCTCTGTGTCAAACACCGTTTTGATCAGCCCCTCAGGCTCCCCGAGCGCAATGGCCTTGCCATTTCCGATGAATGGGAACTTGCCAACCTTCACCTTGTGGCCAGCTTCCTTGGCTTTGGTTTCTGTCAGACCGACGGACGCGATCTGGGGATGACAATAGGTGCAGCCCGGAATGTTCCAGGTTTCAAACGCATGTGGATTCTTACCCGCGATTTTTTCCACGCAGATCACGCCTTCATGGCTTGCCTTATGTGCCAACCATGGCGCACCGGTCAGGTCTCCGATGGCATAAAGCCCCTTTACATTAGTTTGTCCAAACCCATCGACAACGACATGTGTCCGATCGACTGTCACGCCGAGATCTTCAAGGCCGAGATTCTCAACATTGCCCACTATCCCGATCGCAAGAACGATACGGTCATAGGTTTCGGTGACCGACTTTCCGTCTTTGCCTTTGATGGTGGCAGACACGTTTGATTTTCCGGGCTTCACACCTTCGACTGAGGTCTTGGTCAGAATTTTTATTCCAGATTTTTCAAATCTTTTCTGTGCCATTGCGGAGATTTCTTCATCTTCCACTGGAAGAATGCGGTCCATCATCTCAACAACGGTCACGTCTGATCCCAGAGCGTTGTAAAAGCTCGCAAACTCAATCCCGATGGCTCCCGAACCAATCACCAGTAGCTTTTTCGGCATGGTATCTGGCACCATGGCTTCTTTGGCGGTCCAGATATATTTACCGTCCGGCTCGAGCCCTGCTTGCGGGATGGTGCGCGCTCGCGCACCTGTCGCCAGAAGCACGTTCTTCGGCTCGTAGGTCGTATCCTTGCCGTCCTTGCCTTTGACGATCACTTTGGGCGCGGCGCTGCCTTTTGTGAGACGCCCCTCGCCTTCGATGACGGTAATTTTGTTCTTCTTCATCAGATGCTTCACGCCACCTGACAATTGACTGGCAATCTGCCGCGACCGTTTCACAACGGCTTCGATATCGAAGCTGACATTGTCTGCTTTCAAGCCATAGGCGCTCGCATTTTTCATCTGGTGATAGACTTCTGCCGAACGCAGCAGCGCCTTCGTCGGAATACATCCCCAATTGAGACAGACACCGCCAAGTGCGTCCCGTTCAACAACTGCGGTCTTCAGACCGAGCTGGCTCGCACGGATTGCCGCAACATATCCACCAGGACCGGTCCCGATGACGATCAGATCAAATTTATCAGCCATATCTGGCCCTTATTCTTTTGATTTAGAGAAGCATCGCTTCCGGAGTTTCGACATAACGCTTAAAGGCCTGAAGCCATTTCGCGCCCTCTGCCCCACCGATCACGCGGTGGTCACATGACAACGTGACAGACATAACGGTCGCTGCCGCCAGACTTCCATCATCTTTGACGACCGCTCTCTTATCGCCCGCTCCAACCGACAGGATCATGCCTTCAGGTGGGTTAATGATCGACCCGAAACTCTTGATTCCGAACATGCCGAGATTGGAGATGGAGAACGTGCCGCCCATATATTCCTGCGGCTTCAGTTTCCGATCCCGGGCACGCGTCGCGAGATCCTTCATCTCTTCAGAGATTTCGCGAAGGCCTTTGGTCTGAGCATCCCGGATAACAGGCGTAATCAGACCGCCATCAATCGCCACAGCCACAGAAATGTGGGCGGACTTATGATAGGCGATCCCCTTATCGGTATAGCTCGCATTGCAGTCAGGCTCAGCCATCAAGGCCAGGGCCGATGCTTTGATCAGCATATCATTGACTGATACTTTCACGCCTTCCGGTGCTGCCGCATTAATGGCCGCCCGAGATGCGAGAAGCTTGTCCAGCGTGATGTCCACATTCAGCGGGAAGTGCGGCACCTGCATGAAGCTGGTGGTCAAACGCTTTGCAACAGTCTTGCGCATGCCATCAAGCGGCTTCAACTCATAACTGTCTGGTGCGTAGACGCGATCATCCAGCACTTGCGGCATGATGAGGCCATCTGGCGACCCTGCGGGTGCACTGGCACCAGCATCGGCTGCGCTGGCAACACCTGGCTGAGCAGCTTCCACATCTTTCCGGATAATCCGGCCATGCGGACCAGAGCCCTTCAACGATTTCAGATCGACACCCTTCTGAGCGGCAATCCGTCTGGCCAGTGGACTGGCCTTGATCCGGTCATCGCCCTGACCAACCGACTGAAGCGATTTGCTCGTATCGATATCGGCAGGCTTTTTACTGGCATCGGATTTAGCCGGCGCGGTGTCTGCTTTCTTGTCTTCGTCTTTTGTGGCCGAAGGCTCATCAGATGAGGATTTCTTTTCAGCGGGCTCCTTAGGTGCCTCTGAAGCGGCTGGTGCGTCGACCTCTGAAGCGTCCTCACCTTCTTCTGCCAGAACACCAATGACCGAATTGACTTTCACGCCTTCGGTACCGGCTTCCACCAGAATTTTCGCCAGCGTGCCCTCGTCGACAGCTTCAACTTCCATCGTCGCTTTATCGGTCTCAATTTCGGCAATGACATCACCAGAACTGATGGTGTCACCTTCCTTTTTGAGCCATTTAGCCAGCGTACCTTCTTCCATGGTCGGAGAGAGCGCAGGCATAGTGATATTGATCGCCATATCGTCTCTCCTTACAGGCCTTCACAAACGGCTTTCGCCGCCTGCACAATGTCCTCAACACCCGGAAGTGAGAGTTTTTCGAGGTTCGCCGCATACGGCAAAGGCACGTCCTTCTGATGCACGCGCACAGGCGGTGCATCGAGATAGTCGAACGCTTCGTTCACAACTGTTGCTGCAATCTCTGCGCCGACGCCCATGAACCGCCAGCCCTCTTCACAACAGACCAGACGATTGGTCTTCTTCACCGATTCAACGACCGTGTCCGTATCGAGCGGGCGGAGTGTTCGAAGGTCAATGACCTCAGCATCAATGCCTTCTTTAGAGAGCAGGTCGGCCGCCTGCAGTGCATATCCAACCATTCTTGAATGTGCGACGAGTGTCACATCACTGCCCGAACGTTTGATCTTGGCCTTACCGATTGGCACCAGCCAGTCCTCAATATCCGGCACATCGAAGCTCTCACCATAGAGAAGCTCATGCTCCAGAAAGACGACCGGGTTTGGATCCCGAATAGCTGACTTCAATAATCCTTTGGCATCAGCCGCGTCATACGGGGCAACGACTTTGAGCCCTGGCACATGAGCATACCATGCAGAATAATCCTGGCTGTGCTGCGCACCCACGCGTGAGGCCGCGCCATTCGGCCCGCGGAAGACGATCGAGCATCCCATCTGACCACCCGACATATAAAGCGTCTTGGCGGCTGAGTTGATGATCTGGTCGATTGCCTGCATGGCAAAGTTGAAGGTCATGAACTCGACGATTGGCTTCAGCTTACCGAACGCCGCGCCAACACCAAGGCCAGCAAAGCCGTGCTCAGTAATTGGCGTATCAACCACACGTTTCGCGCCAAACTCCTGGAGCAATTCGCGGGTGACCTTATAGGCGCCTTGATACTCAGCGACCTCTTCACCCATGACGAAGACGCTGTCATCGAGACGCATTTCTTCGGCCATGGCATCACGAAGCGCGTCACGCACAGCCGTGCTCGTAAATTTGGTGCCCTCAGGCACATCAGGTTCAATCAGTTCGGCAACAGGCCGCGGCTCAGCTGCATCTTGTGCTTCGTCAGGCTCTTCTGACTTCGCTTCAGCTTCAGAGTCGTCAGACTTCGCTGGGGTGCTTTCAGAAGTCGCTTCGACGTCTGAAACGTCTTCTCCATCATCCGCGAGCATTGCGATAATGCTGTTGACCTTCACATTCTCTGTTCCTGCCGGAATAAGAATTTTTGCGAGCACGCCTTCATCAACGGCTTCGACTTCCATCGTCGCCTTATCGGTTTCGATCTCAGCAATGATATCACCAGATGAAATCGTATCGCCTTCAGACTTCAGCCATTTGGAGAGTGTGCCCTCTTCCATCGTCGGCGACAGGGCCGGCATTAGAATTTCCGTGGACATTACACAGACTCCATTTCGACCAGCACATCAGTCCAGAGTTCTTTCGGATCTGGTTCAGGGCTTTCCTGAGAAAAATCAACGGATTGCTGAACGCGTTTTTTGATTTCCTTGTCGATCTCTTTCAATTGCTCTTCCGTCGCCTCGCCGGCCTCGATCAACTGATTTTTCAGACCTTCAATCGGGTCATGATGGGAGCGGATATCATCAACCTCTTCGCGTTTCCGGTATTTTGCCGGATCAGACATGGAATGCCCGCGATAGCGATAGGTTTTCATCTCGAGAATGTAGGGACCCTTACCTGACCGTGCATGCTCAACCGCGCGAAGTCCGGCCTCGCGGACCTTTATCACGTCCATTCCGTCGACTTCTTCTCCTTCAATCTCGAAAGAGATACCGCGCTTGAACAGCTCTGTTTCCGAGGCATGACGTTCAACGCTCGTTCCCATGGCGTACATATTGTTTTCAATCACATAGACAACGGGAAGCTTCCAGAGTGAGGCCATATTGAACGCCTCATAGACCTGGCCCTGATTGGTCGCGCCGTCGCCAAAATAGGTAAGGCAGACTTTCTCGTTCTCCTTATATTTGTTGGAAAAAGCGAGCCCGGTGCCAATCGGCACCTGTGCACCAACAATTCCGTGCCCTCCGAAGAAGTTTTTCTCCCGAGAGAACATGTGCATAGAGCCACCTTTCCCCTTGGAATAACCACCTTCTCTTCCGGTAAGCTCGGCCATGACGCCGTCTGGATCCATGTCGCAAGCCAGCATATGGCCATGATCACGATAACCGGTGATAACCTGATCTCCGTCGCCGATACTGCTTTGCATACCGACAACAACGGCTTCCTGGCCGATATAGAGATGGCAGAACCCGGCGATCAGGCCGCGTCCATACAGCTGACCGGCTTTTTCTTCAAAGCGCCGGATCAACAGCATATCTTTATAGAATTTGAGTTTTTCCTCGGTCGTGACGTTCTTTTTCGTAGCGGAATCGCTCAAGACCTGCCTCCTGTTTTTTTACAGGATACAGACTTCACCCCCGATTGCTAAGAGCAAAAAGGTCTTCATTTTCGGGAAGCTGATGTGTCAATTCGGGCGGTTCGAGCATAAGTTCGCCCGGATGAACAAAATGAAGCTGTTGCCGGGCGAGTTCTTCAAGGAAGTCATGATCAAGTGAATCTTCGCTGAGGCGCTCAATTTTGAGTGCCATCTGACGCTGCTGAAGAAGTAGATCATCGCGTTGCGATTCAAGTGTTTTGACTTGTTCCTGCAAACGACTCCACTGCGACAACCCCTTGTTTCCGGCGATCGCATGATAGGACAGATAGCTGATCACGCCCAAAAGCGCAAAACCGACTGGGGAAATTTTCATGAACCCGTCTCCGCAAACTCAGGATAGAGATTGCAGAGACGCGTTAGGAATAAGTTAACCCAATTTCAGCGTGCGACGTCCGGCGTAAACACCCTGTTCGTCGAGCTCTTCTTCGATCCGGATCAGCTGATTGTATTTCGCGAGCCGGTCAGAGCGCGCCAGCGAACCGGTTTTGATTTGTCCGCAATTCGTCGCAACAGCCAGATCTGCAATCGTTACATCTTCTGTTTCGCCCGAACGGTGTGACATCACTGCGGAATAGGAATTGCGTTGTGCGAGACTGACTGCGTCCAGGGTTTCTGTAAGCGTGCCAATCTGATTGACCTTCACCAGGATCGAGTTCGCCGCGCCTTTTTCGAGGCCCATGGCAAGGCGCTTCGGATTGGTCACGAACAAATCGTCACCGACCAGCTGGCACTTGGAGCCAATCGCCTGGGTCAGTGCGACCCAACCATCCCAATCATCTTCGGCCATACCGTCTTCGATCGACACGATTGGGTATTTAGACACCAAATCTTCGAGATAGCGTGCCATTTCCTGTGAGCCAAGAGACTTGCCCTCACCAGCCAGCGTATAGATGCCGTCGTTGAAGAATTCCGTGGACGCAACATCAAGCGCCAGAACGCAATCATCACCCGGCGTGTATCCAGCCGCCTCAATGGCCTTCATGATGAATGAGATCGCGTCTTCCGTCGAAGACAGATTTGGCGCAAAGCCACCTTCGTCACCAACCGATGTTGCGAGTCCTTCGGCATGCAGTTTGGACTTCAGTGTGTGGAAGACTTCTGCACCCATGCGGATTGATTCTGCCATGCTGGACGAGCCGACCGGCATGATCATGAATTCCTGAACATCGATCGGATTGTCCGCATGCTCACCACCATTGATGATGTTCATCATCGGTGTTGGCAAGACGCAGGCATTGGCACCGCCGACATAACGGTAAAGCGGAAGACCAGACGCTTCAGCAGCGGCATGCGCATTCGCAAGGGAGACACCGAGAATAGCATTGGCACCAAGACGAGATTTGTTTTCGGTTCCGTCGAGTTCGATCAGCGTCATGTCCAGTCGGCGTTGATCTTCGGCTTCCATACCGGACAGCGCATAAAAGATTTCACCATTCACAGCTTCAACAGCCTGGCGGACACCTTTGCCTTTATACCGCTCGCCGCCGTCTCGTAACTCATGAGCCTCGTGGACACCTGTCGACGCACCAGATGGAACAGCAGCACGGCCCATAGAGCCGTCTTCCAGGGTCACCTCTACCTCAACAGTCGGGTTTCCCCGGCTATCCAGAATTTCTCGTGCATAGATGTCGACAATCTCGGTCATACGTTTCCCACTCCCTCCAAAAACTCACTAGCGGCAATTACTCGCTATCCGTTAGTCCCAGCCGTGGAAGATCACAAGATGAGAGCCGGGATTTTTCGTAGAATCAAAAACGGCACCACCCGGAAAGGTGATGCCGTTCAGTCATCAGAGCAATCTGATTAATCAGATATCGTCTTTTGGTTCGAGAACCTGACGACCACGATACATACCGGTCTTCAGATCGATATGGTGTGGACGACGCAGCTCACCAGAGTCTGCATCTTCAATATAGGTGTTACCCTTCAGGCTATCATGAGCCCGGCGCATATTGCGCTTGGAAGGTGTCGTCTTGCGCTTAGGAACAGCCATCGTTCACATCCTGGAAATTGTTAGTGTGGGCCATGCCCAAAAAACCGAAGGGCGGTGCATACCGTCAGATCGAATAAAATGCAACAGCTGATATTCAAACCAATGTCGCAAAAAGCTGTTGATGTTTGTCGCCTCGATTTAACGAGCTCAATTGACCTTTAAAACTAAACCAGCCGGCTCTGATGAACGGCCGCCGAGATAAAGCTCGCAAACAAAGGATGCGGCTCGAAAGGTCTGGACTTAAGTTCGGGATGGAACTGAACGCCGATGAACCATGGGTGATCCTTCAGTTCGACGATTTCAGGCAACAAACCATCCGGTGACATGCCAGAGAACAACATGCCCGAGGCTTCGATCTGCTCTTTGTAGTGGAAGTTCACCTCGTAACGATGACGATGGCGCTCTTCGATGGTCGTCGTCCCATAGGCTTCCGCGACTTTGCTTCCCGGCGTCAGAATCGCCGGATAAGCACCGAGGCGCATGGTTCCGCCAAGGTCTCCGTCTTTACTACGGACTTCTTTCTGATTGCCTTTGGTCCATTGTTCAATAAAGCCAACAAGCGCATCTGACGGCTCATCAAATTCCGTGGTGCCGGCCCCTTGGATATTCGCCAGATTACGGGCGGCTTCAACGACTGCCAGCTGCATCCCGAAACAAATTCCGAAACATGGAATGTCTCGTTCACGCGCATATCGTGCCGCACGCATTTTACCGCGTGCGCCGCGCTGTCCAAACCCGCCCGGCAGAATGATGCCGTTGACGCCATCCAGAACATCAAGAGACGCAGACGGATCGTCAAGCGGCGTCGAATCAATCAACTCGATATTCACCTTCACATCATTGGCGAGACCACCATGATGCAGGGCTTCCATCACAGACTTATAGGCATCAGGTAGAACGGTATATTTACCAACCAGAGCAATCGTGACTTCGCCATCCGGGCGCTTGAGCTTGTCTGAAATTTCCTGCCATTTTGACAGATCGGGCGGCGGCGCCCCTGTCATTCCGAAATGGTGGAGAACCTCATGGTCCAGTCCTTCGCCATGATAAGCGAGCGGAACATCATAGATGTGAGACACATCGCGCGCCTCGATGACGCTTTCAGAGCGTACGTTACAGAACAACGCGATTTTGCGCTTTTCGTCCTCGGGGATCGGACGATCACAACGACAGAGAAGAATATCCGGCTGAATACCGATTGACCGCAACTCTTTCACTGAGTGCTGGGTCGGTTTTGTTTTCATCTCACCGGCGCTTGGGATGTAAGGCAACAGTGTCAGATGGATGAAGATCGCTCTGTCGCGGCCCAATTCCTGACCGAGCTGACGAATGGCCTCAAAGAATGGAAGCCCTTCGATGTCACCAACCGTGCCCCCAATTTCGCAGAGAACAAAATCAACTTCACCCGGATCCCCCAGAACGAAGTCTTTGATTGCATCGGTGACGTGCGGAATGACCTGAATGGTTGCGCCCAGAAAATCTCCCCGACGCTCCTTTTCCAGAATGGTCTGATAAACGCGGCCGGTGGTGATGTTGTCGCTCTGACGAGCAGACACACCCGTAAAGCGTTCATAATGCCCGAGATCGAGGTCCGTTTCGGCTCCGTCATCTGTCACATAGACTTCGCCGTGCTGGTAAGGCGACATCGTGCCAGGGTCGACATTGAGATAAGGGTCCAGCTTCCGAAGCCGTACCCTGTAACCACGGGCTTGCAACAGCGCACCAAGTGCCGCCGAAGCAATACCTTTTCCAAGCGAGGAAACCACGCCGCCAGTAATAAAAATGTAACGCGTCATGGACCCGCAGTCTGTAAAGATTCGAACAATGATTCGAGACGCAAAATCGCGTCATCAACAACTATTCTTGCGTTTCAGTTTCCGGAACGGTGTTCAGATCGTCTGGAACAGGATCTGCCAGATCATCCTGCATCTCGGCTGGCGGTGTATCCGGAAGCGCTCCCAGATCATCCGCAGGCGGGTCAGCTGGCTCATCTGATCCAAGGTTCAGATCGAAGCCAGAGTTACCAAGATCGTCACGCTCTTCATCCGCGATCTGATCCGCGATTGACTGGTTGGCGTTATTCGTCCGGGTCGCGATCGTCGTAAGAACAAGGCTCGTCGCAAAAAAGACGGCCGCGAGAATCATCGTTGTACGTGTGAGAGCTGACGCCGCTCCACGACCACTCATCAGGCCGCCGCCGCCACCTCCGCCGCCGCCACCAATGCCAAGCCCACCGCCTTCAGATCGTTGTAGAAGTACAACGCCGATAAGGCCAATGCATGCCAGGATGTGCACGACGAGAATAACGTTTTCCATAACCGCCTACTTCCGTGGGGAACCAAAGCCGCTCCCGTTACTACCACCAGATGGTTTCGCCAAGCCCAAGACGCAATATCAGACGAAATTTATGGTCAGCTGTGCTCGATGATCCCCAGAAAATCTGCTGCTTTCAGGCTCGCGCCGCCCACCAAAGCGCCATTTACGTCTTCAATCGCCAGAATATCGGACGCATTGCCCGGCTTGACCGAGCCACCATAGAGAAGGCGCACATTAGAAAAGTCTGCAACGCCGAGTTCATTCAGTTTGGCGCGCATGTGTTTATGGGCCGTCTCGATATCTGAGAGTTCAGGTGTGAGCCCCGTTCCGATTGCCCAGACTGGCTCATATGCAATCACGCAATTCTCACCGCCGGCATTTTCAGGCAGTGAATTGGCGATCTGATCATCGAGAACCGCCAGAGTTTCGCCGGCTTCACGCTGTTCAAGTGTTTCACCCACACAAACAATCGGCTTCAAACCGGCTTTCAGGACCGCCTCTGCTTTTGATTTGACGATATCATTGCTTTCCCCGTGATCTGTGCGGCGCTCTGAATGTCCCACGATCACATAAGTACCACCCAGATCCGCGATCATGTCCGCACTGATGTCGCCCGTATGTGCACCCTTTTCGTTGAAATGGCAGTCCTGGCCACCCGTCTGAACTGGGCTTCCCTTACAAATTTGGCTCATTCGGTCGAGGATAGTAGCAGGCGGACAGATCAGAATTTCACACTTTTCTGCATGAGGCGCGAGCCCGGCAATCAACGTTTCAATCTCCGAAATCGAAGATGAAACTCCGTTCATCTTCCAGTTTCCTGCAATCAAAGGCTTGGGCATACGTGATTTTCCGTCTTGAATGAAACAACGATCCCGCCTAGCAAGCCAGGCTGACCCATGCAAGAAATCAAGTTCAGTCTGCCGACATCAAGGACGCATCTATGCTCACTCTGTTTCGCAATCTTGTCCGATCAAAAGTTGCGCTTGTCCTCATTGCCCTTCTGATCCTCAGCCTCGCGGCCTTTGGGATCACCGATATTTTTTCTCCTGGACTGGGGAATGGGTTGGCGCGCGTCGGCGATCGCACAATTGAAGCCAGCGAAATAGATCGGGCGATGGATGCTCAGCTTGACCGGATCAATCAGCAGAACAATGCGAACTTTACCCGGGCGCAGTTTGCAGATTCTGGTCAACTCGTCCAAACAATCTCTACTGAGATCAGCCGCCAGACGGTCGTCGAGTTTCTCAATCAGTCAGGTATGGAACCCAGCGCCCAGTCGATACAGGATCGCATCAGAAACATTCCGATTTTCCGGAGCCAGATCAACGGCAGTTTCGACGTCAATAATTACAATCGCTTTCTGCAAAACAGCCGTGTGACGGAAGCTGAATTTGTCAGAAGCATTGAAGAAGAATTGGCGCTGACGACGCTATCGCGCGGGTTTAGCGGTGCGATCGATCCGCCAAAGTCCATAGCTGATCTGACCATGCTCTATCGGTCAGAAAACCGTCGCATCGCCTACATGACCGTGACGCTCGATAATCTGACCGAAGAAATTAGCGAGACCACCGAAGAAGAACTCAGGGATTTCTACACCGAACAACAGGGCAATCTATTGCAACCTGAGCGCCGGGCATTCTCTATCGTCGCTGTGAACGCGTCTGACTTTATCCATAAAGTTGAGGTCACAGATGAGGAGCTGGAGAACGAATATCAGGCCCAACTGAGCCGTTTCTCTGCGCCCTCCACCCGAACTTATGACCTGCTCGCGTTTCCGTCAGAAAGCAGTGCTCGTCAGGCGATTGGTGAATTGCTAGCCGACGAACCACCTGCTGAAGTGGCAGCCAAGTATTCTGGGCAGCCCCTGCCGACTGAAATCAAAAAGCAGAATGAGATCACCCCACCCTCTCTGGGTGAAGAGGTGTATTCGGCGCCCGTGGGGCTCTGGTCTGGTCCGGTTTCGTTGAACGGAACACAATGGGCCCTGATCAATGTACGCGAAGAAGAGCCAGGCGATGTTCAACCGCTTGAAGAGGTTCAGGACATTCTTCGAAGTGAATTGCAGGTTTTCAAAGCCGAACAAGCTTATCTCGATTCATTCGACATGATCGACGATACACTTGGCTCCGGACTGCCACTGGAAGAGATTTCTGAGCTTCTGGAGTCACCGATCTACACCTTCCCGCCAATCGATCCCAATGGCTTCACGGAAGATGGGCTGGAAGTTGGCGCGCTGACTGGCATTGACGGCGCAGTGTCCTATGGGTTCGACCTCTATCCGGATGAAACAAGTTTCCGTCAGGATGCCGGTGATACGCAATTCATTATTCGCCTTGATGAGGTCGTCGACGGATATATCCCTGAGTTTGAAGACGTTAAAGACGATCTTTCGATCGTGCTCGAACGCCGGAAACAAAGCGAGGCGCTTGGCGAACTGGCGGACGGCATTACCTCTCGTCTGTCAGATGGAGGCTTTCTGACCGCAGAAGCCGAAAAGCTCGGCTTAGACGTTCTGCGTCCTCAGCAAGCCTTGACGCGCAACTCCCCACAACAGACCGGGTTTTCCAGAAATGCGATCGAACAGATCTTTGCCGTCGGCCTGGATGATCATTTCGCCATTCCGACGAATACAGGCCTGAGAATTGGCGTTGTAGAGGCGATTGACTTTCCTGATTCCAATACGCTCGATGCGCTGTCTCAATCTGCAAAATCTGAGCTGACCCCGACCTTTGTTTCGGAGCTGGAAAATGGCTTGTTCAGCGTCGCCCGCGACACTGTGAAAACGACCACAAATGATCAGGCGATCCAGGACTATATCGATCAGAATATGAGCCCGGAATGACCACTTCCGCCCCTGAAGACCGGCTGATTGTCCGCCGTCGCATTGCGGACACCGAGACCCCCATTTCTGCGCTACTGAAACTGGGCGCGGACACAGCAGGTCATTTTCTGTTTGAATCCATCCAGGGCGGACATCAACTCGGCCGTTACTCCTTTATTGGCATAAACCCTGAACTCTGGTGGCGCGTTCAAGACGGGGTCGCGGAGACCAGTCGATCAGCAGACTTCTCTGACATCTTAAGGACGAGTGACGATCCTTTGCAGGATCTTGATCGGTTCACTTCAGAAGCGCTGGCGACGTCTGATGAGGACCTGCCGCCGATGGCGTCCGGCGCATTCGGATATCTGGGTTATGACATGATCCGGTATTTCGAACCGGTCGGTTCTAAACCTGAAGCGGTATTACCGCTCCCGGAAGCGGTTCTGGTCCGGCCGCAGATCGTTCTGATTTTTGACCATCTGTACCAGGAGCTCCTGCTCGTCGGACGGGTTTCTCCATCGCTTAATGGTGAGGATGCAGAGCAGACGACGTTGGACGCACTTGATGCGGTTGAGAACAAACTCGACGAGGCGACACCACCGACACCGCGGGGTCAGAGCGAGCGGATCCTGGAATTCACATCGAACAAGACACGCGAAGACTACCATCAAATGGTTGAGACGGCCCGGACCTATATTCGTGCGGGCGATATCTTTCAGGTCGTGCCAAGTCAGCGGTTTTCGACCCCCTACCCTTATTCTTCTCTCTCTTATTATCGCGCCCTGAGATCGCTAAACCCGTCTGCTTTCATGTTTCACATGCGTTTAGGCGCTGCTCAGCTTGTTGGGTGTAGTCCTGAAATCCTCGTTCGCGTCCGTGATGGACGAATGTCGGTGCGGCCTATTGCTGGCACTCGACCACGCTCCAACGACGCCGCTGAGAATCTGCGGCGTGAGCAAAGCTTACTGTCTGACAAGAAAGAACTGGCTGAGCATCTCATGCTGCTGGATCTCGGCCGAAATGATGTCGGGCGGGTGTGTGAATATGGCAGCGTTGAGGTGACAGAAGATTTTGTTGTCGAACACTACAGCCATGTCATGCACATCGTGTCTCAGGTCGAAGGAAATTTGCGATCTGACAAGACACTGAAGGACGCGTTGATGGCCGGATTTCCGGCCGGAACCGTTTCGGGCGCTCCCAAAATCCGCGCCATGCAGATCATAGACGAGCTCGAAGGCAATTCTCGCGGTGTATATGGCGGCGCAGTTGGCTATTTTGGGTGGAAGGGCGATCTCGACACGTGTATCGCGCTCCGGACTTCGGTGATTGAAAACGGCCGACTCCACATCCAGGCTGGTGGCGGTGTCGTTCTCGATAGTGACCCTGAATATGAATATCAGGAGACGCTGCACAAAGCGAAAGCCTTGAAACGTGCGGCCGAGATGGCGTCCCGATATGAGGGCAATCAATGATCCTCCTTGTCGATAATTATGACAGCTTCACCTACAATCTGGCGCATTATCTCGCGGATTCGGGCGGTGAGCCGCATGTCATCAGAAATGACCAGATGACGGCTCAGGACGCGCTGGCGCTCAAACCGCGCGCAATCGTCATGTCACCCGGGCCTTGTACGCCGAATGAGGCGGGTATCTGTATGGATCTGGTGAAACAGGCGCCAGATGATTTGGCCATGCTGGGCGTTTGCCTTGGTCACCAGTCGATTGGTCAGGCGCTAGGCGGAGATATCGTGACGGCGCGAGAGATTCGTCACGGAAAAATCAGCACGATCCATCATACTGGCGGCACACTCTTTAAAGACATCCCGAACGATTTTCAGGTCGTGCGCTATCACTCACTTGCGATTGATCCTCCCAAAATTCCGTCCTGCCTGATCGTCGACGCAACGACAGAAGACGGTGAAATCATGGCGATCCATCATGAAAGCCGTCCCTTGTTTGGCGTGCAATTCCATCCAGAAAGCATTCGAACAGAGTACGGACACCAATTGCTGAGAAATTTCCTCAACCATTGCACCAGCTGAGTTCTTGAGACTTCACCGGATTTAGTTACAATCGAGACTCAATCTGGGGAGACCACAATATGGCTGACGTTCAAAGTCCGACACCTTCTGACGGAAAACTCGACATCATGGATGTTATCAACACGAGCGTGAAGGTGTTCACCGAAAACGCTGTTGTTTATCTCGTTCTGTCGGCGGTTCTTATCGGCATTCCATTCCTGATTTATTCGCTTATCTTGGTGTCAATCGTTGGTGGTGGCGTGTCACCTTTAAGCGGCGGTTTTCTCGTCTGGAGCACGCTTGGCTCTTTCGTGACCATGCTGTTTTCTCTGCTTTTACAGGCGACGGTGATCATTACAGCCATCAATCAGATGAATGGCCGCATGATTGATTTCATGGCCGCCATCAATCAGGCGCTTCAGCATATCGTACCGCTGTTCATTTTGAGTATTTTGCTTGCCATCGGGTTCACCATTGGATTTGCATTACTGGTCGTGCCCGGCATTCTACTCATGCTGATCTGGGCCGTGGTTGTTCCCGCTTATGTCGCGGAAGACATTGAAATGATGTCAGCTTTTGGCCGCAGTGCGGATCTCACCAAAGGTCAGAGACTTCGAATTCTGGGCCTGGTTGTGATTGTCATGCTGATCGGTCTCGCTGTCTCATTGGTCCTTGGCCTGGTCTCGGGCGGAAGCATGATGGATCCGATGGCTCGCTACACTTTTGCTGGCGCTATTTTCTCAACCATCAGTCAGATCGTGATGAGCGTTCTGTTCACAATCGGCTCTGCTGTTTTGTATCTGAAGCTCCGCTATCTGAAAGATGGTGCGGATGTCGGATCTATTTCATCCGTTTTCGACTAAACTTTAAATCCGGACTCAATTGATTGCCTCTCCGGTCTGATCCAACTAATCAGGTGGCGTCACTTCGGAGGGGCTGAATTCTATGTCTGGCACACTGACACCAGCACTTAAAAAAATCGCTGGCGGACACTCACTTACGGCAGAAGAGCTGGAGAGCTGCTTCGATCTCCTTTTATCGGGAGACGTGCCAGTCGATCAGATCGGTGCCTTCCTTATGGGATTAGCCGTCAAAGGCGAAACGTCAGATGAATTGCTCGCGGGCGCGAAAGCAATGCGCAAACACGCTCGCAAGATTTCACTTCAGGGTGACATTCTAGACACTTGCGGGACGGGCGGCCTCCCCTGGACCAGCCTGAACACGTCTACGGCAAGCGCTATCGTCCTTGCCGCCTGCGGCGTCAAAGTCGCCAAACATGGCAACCGCTCCGTGCCGCCCAAAACAGGCTCCGCGGACGTGCTTGAGGCGCTCGGTGTCGGAATTGACATCACAGATGAGCAATTCAAGCAGTCTGTAGACCGGGCTGGCATCGGATTTCTCTTCGCCCGCAGTCATCATTCTGCCATGCGCCATGTCGCACCCGTTCGGGCTAGCCTTGGCATCAGGACGATTTTCAATTTGCTGGGGCCGCTGTCTAATCCGGCTGACGCAACGCATCAAATCCTCGGAGTTTATGATCCACACTGGCTGAAGCCCATGGCTGAAACGCTTCAACACCTCGGCGTGAAGCGCGCTTGGGTCGTCCATGGCGAGGCGGTTGAGGGTCGCGCAATCGATGAACTATCAATCGCCGGACCGACCCGAACTATTGAAGTGACACCAGATAAACTCACAGAAATGGTCATCACACCCGAAGATGCGGGCCTCCAACGCTCCTCTTTATACAAACTCTCCGGCGGAACGCCCGAGCAGAATTCAAAGGCCATACTGGACGTTTTTGAAGGAAGCTCTTCGGCGTTTACGGATGCGATTGTTCTGAATGCGGCAGCCGGGCTCTTCGTCACCGGACAGATTTCCTCTTTGCGCAATGGTGTTATTCGCGCGCAGGACGCAATCGAAAGCGGTAAAGCCCGCGAAACCCTTTCCAAACTCGCCAAAGCAACGACAGTTTAATCGACATGGCCACTGCACTCGACCGGATTATCGACTATAAAAAGACCGAAATTGCTGATCTTAAGGCGAAACGCACCCTTTCGTCGTTCAGCGATGAGATCAAGACAGCGCCGCCAACACGCGGTTTCATTGCTGCACTCGATCAAAAAGTTCGTGACGGTCAGAATGGGCTGATTTGCGAGATTAAGCGTAAAAGCCCGTCTGCGGGCGACATTCTGAAAGACGCAAATCCGATTGATATCGCACGAGAGTATGAGCGCGCGGGCGCGGCATGCTTGTCTGTTCTGACAGATACACCGAGTTTTGGCGGCACGCTGGATGATCTTCGCGCAGTTCGCGATGCTGTAAACATCCCCCTTCTGCGCAAGGACTTTATGGTCGACCCGATCCAAATCTATGAAGCCCGCGCCAATGGCGCTGATTGTATTCTGATCATTCTGTCATCGACAGATGACATTCTGGCTCAGGAACTGAAAGCTGCCTCAGATGAATGCGGGCTGGATGTCCTGGTCGAAGTGCATGACCAAATGGAATTGGATCGGGCTTTGGCGATGAACGCGCCACTTATCGGCGTGAACAATCGTAATCTGAAAGAAATGACCACGGATCTGGGCGTGTCTGAAACCCTCTCCGCCCGCATGTCTGCTCATTCAATGGTATCAGAAAGCGGCGTCAAAACTGCAGACGACATTCAGCGGCTCCAAAAATCCGGATATCGTCGGTTTCTCATAGGTGAAAGTCTTATGAAGGAAACAGATCGCGAACTTTTTGTGCGAGACCTAGTAAACACAAAGATAGATTGACCTCCTTTCCGAACGGATGTAGAACAAAACACGACTCAATAAGGATCGGTTTTGAATATGTTGACGGTTAAACAGCGCGAGCTTCTTCTATTTGTCCATAAACGAATTCAGGAAACCGGCGTTTCACCGTCTTTCGACGAGATGAAAGAAGCTCTCGACCTCGCATCTAAGTCCGGAATTCACCGACTGATTACAGCCCTGGAAGAACGTGGCTTCCTCAGACGTCTTCCCAACCGCGCGCGCGCGCTGGAAGTTGTGAAACTTCCGGATGCAGCCCTGCCCGAATCTCGCCAGCGCCCGACGGGGCCCTTCCGACCCAGCATTGTCAGTTCAGAATCGGCCCCTGCACCTGCCCACGATACGACCGTTCCATTACTCGGACGAATTGCTGCCGGCGTTCCGATCGAGGCCATCCAGCATGAAGTAGACCGGGTGGTTCCGCCATCTGACATCGTCGGACGTGATCATTTTGCGCTCGAAGTCAAAGGCGATTCCATGATCGAAGCCGGAATTCTAGATGGCGATATCATCATCTGTAATCCCGGCGAAACAGCGGTCTCAGGTGATATTGTGGTGGCTTTGATTGACGAGGAAGAAGCCACACTCAAGCGTTTCAGAAGACGCGGCGGGTCGATCGCGCTCGAAGCCGCAAATCCAAAATATGAGACCCGGATTTTCGGTCCTGACAGAGTGCGCGTTCAGGGCAAACTCGTGGCGCTCGTCAGGAAGTATGACTGACCAGAAATCGGACTTACTCTCGACAGTCCGGCCATTTTAGAGACCATGGACGGCAATTGAGATCCGGATGATACCGGATCTCAGCGTCTCTTCCACTGGCAAACACACTAAACCCTGTTTGAGATTCCATATCTGATGGGAGAATTGTGATGTTTTCCCCGTTTTGAAAGACGAGATCACCCAGCGTTGGTGAGTAAGAGACTTGCGTGTTTTTCCCGACTGCAACTGAGCAAACAGTTTCACAAGCCATATCTGGCACATCAACATATCTAAGCGGATCCAAACCTCGCACACCTGTGTCTATCTGCATCCAGTGTTTATTGCTGCGAACAAACAAATGCCCGACTCCATCATAAACCAAGAATGGGTGGGGCGTAAAAACCCAGATCAGAATGGCAATCGCAGAAATGATTGCTGCCCGAAACAGATATGATTTTCCGTGAACAATCCAGATGATCAACGCTGCGCTTGCAAGGATCGCGGAGAACAATGGTATTCGTCCCAGCGAAAAGAGTTCGGCTAAACCACGGTCATCTGCGAAAAACTCAGCCAAACCGAGAACAAGATCCAGACTCCGGGCAAGAAGTGACAGGCTGGGCCCTTCCAATCCAAAGGGGAGAAGAATTGCCGTGATTGAAGCCAGCGGGACAGATGCAATCGTGACGATCGGCATCACCACAAGATTAGCTATAAAACCAAGTGGAGCGGCTCGATCGAAATGATAAAGCGCAAAAGGAAGCGTTGCGAGCCCTGCTACCCAGCTCGTCAGAAAAATACCATAGGCGAACTCTCGGAACCGTCCGAACAACCCGGAACTGTTGAAGAATTTCTCGGATTTCAGACGATGTCGATAGGCGGCGATCAGGGCTGCCGTCGCAGCAAAGCTCATCTGAAATCCGGGTGTCGTCACTGCCCAGGGGGATAAAAGCACGACAACAAACATCGCAAATGCAAGCGCCTGAAACGACACCACAGGCCGATCCATGAGGCCGAACAGCAAGGCCACGCCAAGCATGACATAAGCGCGCTGGGTCGAAATGCTTGCCCCTGAGAAAATCAGATAGACTGTGATCGCCAGAATAGCCCCCACACCAGCCAGTTTCTGGACTGGAAAGCGCAGTGACAATGGCTCTACCAATGCAAGTAGGCGAAACAAGACAAAGAAGAAAGCTCCGGCTGCAAGGCCCATATGCAGCCCCGATATCGCCAATAAATGTGCAAGACCTGAGGCTTGGAGGTTTTCCTCATCCTTTTCGGACAGGAAACTGCGATCACCCGTCATGACAGCAGCGGCCAGCGCACTCCCCCGACTTGAGTGATTTGTCTGTGAAATCCTTTCTGCAAGTGATCTGCGCTGGGCATGAATTCGATACTCCAACCCATTCATGAAAGACGGAGCTGAAGACAGGCGCCCCGGATTACATCGACCATAGACAAAGCCTACAGCACCAAGCTTCTGAAAATATGCCTGCTGTGCAAAATTATAGTCCCCAGGCAAGATGGCAGCCGGAGGCGGTCTCAAAGATGCATAACATCTTATGAACCGACCGGGTTTCAGATCAGAATCACCCCTGACGGTGAGGCGGACTTTCTCTGGCGTGAGAGATGCAGGCATCCCGGATACGGCCTGAACATCGATTAGATAGCGGATAGAGCTGCCAGACCCTGACATCTCTTCGAGCCAGCCCTCGACCATGACACGATCTATTGGCGCCTTAACGGGTGTTGACCGAAAGGTATGAGTAATGAAAGCGCTGTAGAGAAAGCCAAATAAGACTACGCCCGCGAGAAAGATCAGAAACCCCGGCAATGGTCGTGACTTGCTCGGCAGTCGGGCGACCAGAAGCGCAGCACCCGCTAAGGCCGCAACGCAGATCGTCAACCAGGTGACCGATGGCTCTGATCGCCATGAATAGTAAACCAAAGCGCCAATTACCACGCAAATGGGGACCCACAGCATGCGTTGATAGAATTGCGCGTTGCTCTCATGGTTCAACCCGCAGAATTTTAGAAACTCTTGACGTAATGACTTTTGTTTTTGCGCGTTAAGGCTACAAGTCTGCAGGCCCTGCCGAACGAGTTCGACACGACGAAAGAGAAACTGAATGACGGTCACCACACGGTTTGCCCCCTCCCCGACAGGATTTTTACATATTGGAGGCGCAAGAACCGCATTATTCAACTGGTTATTTGCCCAACATCATGGTGGGCGCTTCTTATTGCGCATTGAAGACACGGATTTGAAGCGCTCTACTCAGGACGCGATCGACGCGATTCTGGAAGGAATGAACTGGCTGGGGCTTTCGCCGGATGAACCGCCAATCTATCAAAGCGCCCGAAAAGATCGCCATGTCGAAGTGGCGAATGCCCTGCTCGAACGCGGTCATGCCTTCAAATGCTTTATGACCTCAGAAGAACTCGCAACGCGTCGAGAAAAAGGCGAAGCACTGCGCCAGGAAGCCAAACAACTCGCCGCCGCTGGCAGTGACGCAACGGCCGTTCTTGCAGAGGCAAATGCCTTGCTGGCCGCCTTTCGGTCACCCTACCGGGATGGATTAAAACCGCCCGCTTCTGACGCGCCTTACACAGTCCGTTTGCGCGCACCGGACAGCGGTAAAATTCGATTGCCGGATGATGTTCAGGGTGATGTCGAACTCGCCTCGACTGAGATTGATGACCTCATTCTTCTGAGAGCCGATGGCACGCCAACCTATATGCTGGCCGTTGTGGTGGATGATCATGATATGGGCGTGACACAGGTGATCCGGGGAGATGACCATCTGACGAATACATTTCGTCAGTTACCAATTTTTCACGGCATGGACTGGCAGGCGCCAAGCTATGCGCACATTCCACTGATTCACGGCCCGGACGGAGCAAAGCTATCCAAGCGGCATGGTGCGCTCGGCGTCGAAGCCTATCGCAATATGGGCTATTTGCCCGAAGGCCTGAAAAATTATCTGCTTCGTCTGGGATGGAGCCATGGCGACGATGAAATCATCACCGAAGAACAAGCCATTTCCTGGTTTGATCTCGATGCGGTAAACAAAGCGCCAGCACGCATGGACTTTGAAAAATTAGCCTTTATTAATGGCGAGCATCTCAAAACAGCGGATACTTCAACAGTATCTTCTCTGGTCATCTCAGAGATTGAAAAAACGAGCCCGCTGGATGAGGTCAAGTGTAATCGCGTAACGACCGCAATGCCCGATCTTAAGGCGCGTGGTCGGACTATTCCGGAAATAGCGAACAAGTCAGAGTTCCTGATTATTGATCGACCGATTGACATTCCGGCCAAGGCCCGGAAAAAGCTGTCTAGGGAAGCATTAGAAATATTAGGGGATGTAAAGGACCACCTATCGCATGTAGATGATTGGAAAGAAGACACACTTTCTCAATTCATCTCAGACTATTGCCAGTCTCGTGATCTCGGTATGGGGAAAGTCGGGCCGCAACTCAGAACGGCACTGACAGGCGGGCGACCAGCCCCTGATCTCCATCTGATCCTGTACTGGCTTGGAAAGGACGAAAGTCTAGGTCGAATAGACGATCTCCTGACCAATACACCCATGAACGCTTGATGAGGGCATTTTGATGGAAAACAAGACCAAACCAAACGGCTCTGCCAATCTTTCAATTGGCGGAAAAACAGTTGAACTTCCTGTCTACTCAGGAACCGTTGGTCCGAATGTGATTGATGTAAAATCACTTTATGCTCAGACAGGCATGTTTACTTTGGACCCTGGCTTCACCTCGACAGCCAGTTGTGAATCTCAAATCACTTATATTGATGGCGACGAAGGCGTGCTGCTCTATCGCGGCTATCCGATCGACCAGCTCGCGGACAATTCGTCTTTCCTCGAAGTCTGCTATCTTCTGACTCACGGCGAACTCCCGTCCAGCGAAGCGCTAGCGGACTATACCTACACAATCACGCATCACACCATGCTGCACACGCAGCTTGATCGCTTCTTCGATGGCTATCGTCGCGATGCACACCCTATGGCCGTGATGGTCGGCACAGTCGGTGCCTTGTCGGCGTTTTATCACGACTCAACCGACATCAACGATCCGATACAGCGCATGATCGCAACGCATCGCCTGATTGCAAAAATGCCAACGATCGCTGCCCGGGCCCACAAATACTCGACCGGCCAGCCATTCGTGAGCCCACGCAATGATCTCAGCTATTCTGAGAACTTCCTGCGCATGTGTTTTGCGGTTCCTGCCGAAGAGTATGAAGTGAACCCTGTCCTTGCAAAAGCGATGGATAAGATCTTCATTCTTCACGCTGACCACGAACAGAACGCGTCAACCTCAACAGTCCGCCTTGCAGGTTCTTCAGGTGCAAACCCATTCGCCTGTATCGCAGCCGGCATTGCCTGCCTCTGGGGACCAAGCCATGGTGGCGCAAACGAAGCGGCGCTCAACATGCTGCGTGAAATTGGTTCGGTTGACCGCATCCCGGAATTCGTTCGCCGGGCGAAGGACAAAGACGATCCATTCCGCCTGATGGGCTTTGGACACCGCGTCTATAAGAATTACGACCCGCGTGCCAAGGTCATGCAGGAAACCTGTCACGAAGTTCTGGATGTTCTCGACAAACGTGACGAGCCATTGCTTCAGGTGGCGATGGAGCTCGAGCGGATCGCACTCGAAGACGAGTATTTCGTCTCCAAGAAGCTCTATCCGAACATCGACTTCTATTCCGGTATCACACTCAATGCGCTCGGATTCCCGACGGAAATGTACACGGTGCTTTTCGCACTGGCGCGGACAGTTGGCTGGATCGCACAATGGGAAGAAATGACGACGGACCCGACACAACGTATCGGTCGCCCGCGTCAGATCTATACCGGTGCCGCTCAGCGCGATTATGTGCCGCTCAGCCAACGCTAGTCAGCGACACAGAAACAAGAAAAAAGGCGCCCTATTCGGCGCCTTTTTTTTCTGTCAGAGATAAGATCTTGTCTGCTGCAATCTCATGAGCAGGCCGCCCGCCTAACCCCATTTTCTTTAAAGCTTCATACTGCTCTGACGTCTGTTTCTGACGTTCCTTCTTGCCATCAAGCAGCCGATCTGCTGCCCGTTTTATTCGATCTGTCGAAAACTTTGTCTGCACAAACTCGGGCGCGATCTCATTCCCCGCAGCGATGTTGAATAGAGTGATGTATCTGGATTTAAACAAGAAGAGTCTGGCGATCACCCATGTGAGCCAACCCAGCTGATATCCAACAATCATTGGGCAGCCTTGAGTCGCCAATTCGGTTGTGACTGTTCCTGAACATGCGAGCGCAACGTCACTCCCTGCCATAACATCTGCTTTTTCATTTTCATCTTCAATGAATAGCGCGCCCTGCGGCCAATCGATTTCACCTGAATGAATCCGAGCGGACATTGCATCGGAAACCAGAACGACAGAAATCAACTGATCACCCCGTTCTTTCTGAAGTTCGCGAGCAGCTTTGGCTAACACCGGAGCGACCCTCGACAGTTCGGAGTTTCGGCTACCAGGCAGGATGAGCAGGCACAATTGTGACGCGGAAATTCCGTAGCGTTTCCTGAATTTTTCACCATCACCGTTTTCGACCCGGTCCAGAGCCGGGTTGCCGATCACGGTGCAGTCGAGCCCGAAAGGCTCATAAAATGGCAGCTCGAACTCATGAATACAGAGCAGATGGTCGAAATACTTACAGAGTGTTTTGGCTCGACCCGACCGTGTCGCCCAGACTTGCGGGCCAACCAGTTTGACCAGTGAGAGATCTGGATCGGCCTTCTTTAGTCGCTCAGCGACCCGAATTGAAAACCCCCATGAATCCACCAGAACAACCGTTCGAGCCCCGGAGTTCAGAATGACCTGAGTGGCATCTTCCGCCAATCGGATCACTTTCTGATAGACTTTTAAGCCCTCAAACAGTCCCACAATTCCAAGAGGAGATACATCTACAGGCGATTCAATTCCAACTCTGGAAAGTCTCTTTCCTCCGATGGCACCAATTGAGATATCGTCTTGAAGTTCCCGCATCTTGCGAATGACAGAAACGGCAAGATCATCTCCAGACGCCTCGGCAGACAGAAAGAAGACGTCGCACGTCAAGGTAATGATCCATCTTCACAAAGGGATATGAGCGAAACACCGAGTGACTCTGCAAGCGCGACACTTTCTTCTTTTGCGACCCAAAGAGCGCCATTTTCCACACCGCATACAGCCACAAGGCCGGCCGTCGCTGCAAGCCTGATGGTAGATGGTCCGATCACGGGCAAGTCGACTCGCTGCTCCTGAATCGGTTTTGGCCTCTTTACCAGAACTCCACGGCGCTGATCCTCTGTGCCGCGAATTTCACTGGGAAGACGCGCAACGCGTTTGAGCATTTCATCGGTGCCCTCCTGTGCCTCAACGGCCAGCACCAGGCCAGAGCACACAACACACCCCTGACCGATATCCTCGCTTCCAATTACGCCCGCAATGTCGAATGCGCGTCTAACATCATCTGCCAACTCAGTGCTCGGCTCTGCATCCGTCAGTCGAACTGGCGGTAAAACCAGATCTTCCAGCAGATCCTGAACACCAATCACCCTGAAGCCTTCTTCCTCGAAAATCTCAACCATCGTCCGCAATAGGGCATCATCACCCTTTTTCGCGGCTCGGATAATCCGGGGGAGCAGACTCATCCCCTTCAGATCGGCTTTGATTTTACCGAAATCGGGTCGTTTCACATTTCCGATCAAAGTCAGAGTGTCACAGTTCTGAGCCTTGAGAGACTTCACCATCTTCCCGAGTTCGGCAATTCCGCAAATGTCGTGGGAAAAATCAGCTACCCAGGGCTGTTCAAAACCTTTGATCAGTAGAACGTGGACGTGCTCATCCACAGTTCTCCGATGATTGGCGACCACTTGGGGGAGGTCTCCTGACCCTGCAATCATTCCGAGCTTCATGGTCTACCTTTTATACGGACAAAGTTTCCGTCCGTTTCTCGGATGCTCAACAAAGTCCAGAATTTGCGTGGCATATCTGTTATCCGAGAACATCTCTCGCGCCTTCGCAACACGATCCTGAAATAGCAGTTCGTCATCGGTTGGCGCGAAGACAGCTTGAATGACTGTGCGAATATCCTTCAGATCAGACCGCTTAAATCCCCGTCTCGTCAGACCGATTGCGTTCAGCGTGTTAAACGAACAAGACGTCCCCTCTGCCACAACAAAGGGAATGACATCACCCGTGAGAATGCATCCAGCGGCGATAAAAACGTGTTCGCCAACCCAAGAATTCTGATGAACGCCGGACGCTCCGCCCATCCATACCTGGTTGGCGATCCTCGCATGTCCGCCCACCATTACATTGGCCGCAAAGACACAGTTATCACCAATCTGAGCATCATGGCCGATGTGTGCATTCACCATGATAAAACAATTCTTGCCCAATCGTGTCGGTTCAGCCTTACCAGGCGAACTGCCATTGATTGTCACATTTTCACGAATGATGGTGCCATCCCCAATGACTGTCTCGTTCGCTTCGTCTGTGGCACCAAGTATCTGAGGTCGGCCGCCCAGGATCGCACCGGGAAAAATCTCGCAGTCTTTGCCTATCTTTGTCGCCCCGGAAATCGACACATGACTTTGCAAGACGGTGTTTTCGCCAATCTGAACATTCGGACCGACGACGCAGAATGGGCCCACACTGGCGGAGCTGGCGATTTGCGCGCCGTCATGGATCACCGCTGAGGAGTGTATGTCAGCCATTTTACTTATCCGATGATCTCGTGCGCGTTTTGACGGCTTTACTCAGCCAGGCCGTTTCCTTCATCCATTGTCTGAACGGCTTGGCCGGGGAACCGCCCCAGGTCTCATTCGCTGGGATGTCACGCATAATAGCCGCATCAGCCGCCAAACGCGCGCCTTGGCCAATCCGCACATGATCGGCAATGCCAACTCGACCGCCCATCTGAACGCCGTCCTCGATCACGACGGATCCAGATAATCCCCCGAAAGCAGCGATTACACAATTGCGTCCGATCTGAACGTTATGACCGATATGGACATGATTATCGATTTGGGACCCCTCACCGATCACGGTGTCATCAAACATGCCTCGGTCCACACAGACACACGATCCCAGACTGACTTTGTCCTGAAGTATGACGCGTCCAAAGTGTGGAGCAGACAATATTCCCGTATTGGTCGGAATGAGGCCGAACCCCGTCCCCCCGATCACGGAATTGGCTTTCAGGCGAACTCCGTTTCCGATCAAAGCTGCCTCGACAACAGCGCCGGGTCCAATCTCACAATCTCGCCCGATGCGAACACCCGGCCCTATAATGGCATTGACGCCGATTCTGGAGTTTTCCCCGATTTCTGCGCCATCACAGATCACAGCGCCGTGCTGCACGACAGCCGAATCTGCCCAAACGGCAGGACCGAGATCGTTTTGTGGGACACCGATCTCCCGTCGCCCGAGAAAGTATTCAGCCGCAATCGCAAAAGATTTGCTGGGTTCGGGAACGAGAAGTCCGGCTACACCGTCAGGCAGAAGATCGGCTTCATCTTCCCGAATGAGACAGACCGCTGCATTCTTGGATATCTCCGAATCGCCCGCCTTGGAGCGCGAAAAGTAACACAAAGCGCCTGGAGAGGCTGATTTGGGCGGAGCGACTGACACAATCGCCTGATCGGGATTACCTCTCAGCTCTGCGCCCAGATAATCAGCGAGTTCTCCTGTCGTGATCTCACGGATCAGGTGATAGAATCGGAGATCATACATTTTTTGGCTCTGATAAGACCGGAATTATTGTTGAGCCTGTGGAGGTGGCAAAGTGACCCGATTAACCACGATTGTTGGTGAATCCTGATCGAGCTGAGTGATCACTTCGTCAGTAATTTCGACATCGGCGACATTTGAGAATGTCGTTGCCTTGGCCAGAATAATCTTGCCATTCCGGCGCTCCCGGACTTTTTCCACTGCCGCATCCATCTTCTCCTTGAAGGTGTAGAGGGCATTGTTTTCGGTCGCGGCCAGCTCCCGCGCACGACGGTCGGTCTTTGCAGCATTGGTTTGCAGCTTGCGTCCATAGGCCTCAAGCTGTGCGACGAGCGCCGCATCCTGGCCGATCTGCTCGCGTGTCTTGCCTTGTACCCGCGCATCGAGCGATGTTTTTTCTGTTCTCAGAGCGTCCTGCTCCGGCTTGAGTTCGCCTTGCATTGTGGCGCCGATTTGCTGGACCTTGGTGGCCATATCGATCCCGGCTTTGCTTTCTTTAATCACGCGCGCGGTATCAAGTATCAGGATATCCTGGGCAAAAGCTGCGGGCGTGACGATGGCAACAGCGCAGGCCACAACCAACTGTGCCGCGACTGACTTCAGTTTGAACATTACGAAACCTCTTCGGTCGAACATTAGAATTGAGTTGATGTACTGAACCGGAATGTTTCTGTCCGGTCATACTCTTCCTTTGCAAGAATCTGGGAGAAATCGAACCGGATCGGTCCGAACGGAGAATCCCAGAACACACTAAGCCCCGCAGCCGCTCTCAACGATGTTTCATCCTCTGTCAGAAGAACCTGACGACTGATAATGTTTCCGTCGTCATCTGTCACATCGAAATACTGTGTCGGAGTTTTATCTCGCTCGTCCAGCAAGCCAACTGTACCGAATTCAGTGAACAGGGACGTCTTGATCCCATATTCGTCCGGAAGGAAGTTCGGAACAGCGAGTTCGAAAGTTCCGATAGCATAGAGTTTGCCACCAAGTGAGCTCTGATTGCTCGCCCGGCGAACGTCTGTGATGTTTCCGTCCAGATCAATATCCATCAGAACATCTCGTGGACCGAGACCCGCCACGTCGAAACCACGGAAACTGTTACCACCTTTAAAGAAGCGGTTGTTGATTCGAAGGTCATCGTCGTTGAACGCACTGACATAACCGCCGGAGAATTGCAGCGACGCAATAATGTCCCTCCAGATGCCTCGATATACGGTTCCGACGGCTTCTGTTTTCAGATAGAAGACATCGCCTCCCAAACCTGCAACTTCCTGGCTGAACCCTAACTCAAAACCACGTGTTGGGCGAATTGGGTCGTTACGGCGATCCCAGGACAAACTATACCCGACGATGGATGCAAGGTCCTTGCGCTCCTGTCGACAGAGCGAGGTTCGGTCGAGGTTCATTATGTCACATTGATCCACAATGGCACCGCCCGCAGGTACGTTGGCAGGGATCGGATCAACGGATCTGACAAAGAATGGGAAACTCTCATCCCGCACAATCCGACCATTGCCGTCAATCACAACGTCCCGGTCGCGGATCTGTACGTCATCCTGACGCAAGGTGTACCGGAGGCTGAGACTTGAGCGCTCAGTCAGTGGGAAGCCGAGGCGGCCGCTACCACCAATGGTTTGCGTCTCATAATCGGCGATGTCGAGAAAGTCCGTTCGTGTGGAGAAAAGGTCCACACCCGCAATCAACTCACGGTCCAGGAAGCGTGGCTCAGTGAATCTGAGGTCGATCGTTTGTTGGCGCGAACTCGTCTGAATACGCCCCCGAACGAACTGACCGCGACCACGATAATTTCGCTCTGTGAGGTTCAGATCGAGCAGGAAAGAGTCGACCGACGAGAAACCCGCCGCAAACGACACTTCACCCGTTGGCTGTTCCGAAACGATCACATCGACTTCTGTTCTGTCAGCCAGGCTGCCAGGCTTTTCCTCGATCTCGACTTCCTCAAAGAAGCCCAGCCGACGAATACGGTTACGCGACTGATCGAGAAGCACTCGGTTAAAGGCGTCGCCTTCCGAAATTCGCAATTCTCGCCGGATAACCCGGTCCAGCGTACGCGTATTCCCAACAATATTGATCCGCTCAATATAGACGCGAGGGCCTTCATCCATAGAGAATGTCAGATTGACGGTGCGTGTCTCCGGGTCGCGCTCAATACGCGGGCGTACATCCACAAAGGCGTACCCTGCCACACCCGCGGCAAAGGTCAGGGCGTCGACGCTATTCTCAATGAGATCACCGCGGAATTGCTCGCCTTCACGGATGGGAAGAAGTGCTTTGAGGCCCTCAGCATTCAGTTTATCGAGCGCGGTCTCGACCTTCACTTCACCAAAATTGTATCTCTCACCCTCATCGACTGTGAAGGTGATGTAGAAGTCTTCCTGATCCGGCGTCAGCTCTGCAACGGCAGACACGACGCGAAAATCTGCATACCCCTGATTGGCATAGAACTGACGAAGTTGCTCGCGGTCATATTCCAGACGGTCCGGGTCATAATTGTCGTTCGAGCTGAAGAACCGCCAGAAACGGGACTGTTTGGTAACAATCTCACTTCTCAACCGGTTGTCAGAATACTCTTCATTACCGATAAAGTTGATCGAGCGAACGCCCGTAACCGGCCCCTCGGAAATCTCAAAAATAAGGTCGACACGGTTCTGGTTGAGCGGCTTGTAGTTTGGCGTCACATTGACCGCAAATCGACCGGCGCGGCGATAGACTTCCAGAATCCGCTGAACGTCCGCCTGCACGCGAGCTGCCGTGAACACACCCCGAGGCTCGGCCTGGATTTCTTCGCGGATTTTCTCGTCATCAATCGCGCGGTTCCCTTCGAAAAGAACCTGGTTGATGATCGGGTTTTCCACGACCTGAACAATCAGATCATTTTCATTTCGAGCCAGAACGACGTCTGCAAACAAACCTGTTGCAAACAGTGTTTTCAGAGACAGATCGATACGTGACTGATCGAATGGCTGTCCCGGCTCAAGCAGAAGATATGATTCAATTGTGCGCGCTTCGATCCGCTCATTGCCCTGAACAACAATTCGACGGATCGGGTCAGTCTGAGATTGCTGCGCATGCGCTTCCCCACCCAGGGGACCGCCTGCAAGCGATGCACCTGTAATGATGGAGGATAACGCAACAGCGCTGGCCAAAACTGATCGCATAACTCGCCCGTCCTACTCTCTTACGCATTCCCCGAAGGGCTAAGAACTACAATCCGCGGAAAAGCTCAAGCAACCCTGCCTCTTCAAAATCACCAAGCGTGATGAAGATGGCCAACGCCGCCAGAACCAAAAGGGTCGCGAATTTGGTTTTTAGCAGTAGCTCCTCTGAAAGACCTTTCCCAGTTAAGGCTTCGTAAGTGTTGAACACCACTAACCCACCATCGAGAATTGGCAACGGAAGAAGATTGAAAAACCCGATCGCGACTGAAATGAATGCTATGAATTGCACCATCGTGACGGTCAACGCATAAATTCGCCGTCCGAGACTCACGTCATCCTGTTGCATTGTCGCTTTGGTTATATTTCCAGTTACACTGGCAATCCCAACCGGCCCTGACAATTGTTGAAGCGATTCCTTGCCGACAATAATCCGGCCCATCATCTCCAAAGATGACCCGATCGTAGAAAAGGTTTCAGAGACCCCAAAACCAACTGCCTCAACGGGATTGAGCTTGTTCTGATCGACCGTCACGGGTTGGAGCTGTACGCCAATCATACCCGTTCGCTCTTTGATGTTCAGCCCGTTTGTTCGCGTAACCCGTCGAGGTGTGACTGGAACCAGCACCTCTGCGCCGTCGCGTTGCATGAGCAGATCGACCTCGTCATTTGAAGACATTTTGATTTCTTCGAGAATAACCGACATTTGGTCCGCATTGCGCCCGTTCACCTGCAGAAAGATATCATCGACCTGAAGCCCGGCTTCCTCAGCTGCGGAGCCTTCTTCAATGCCGGCAATACTGATTTTCTGAATCGGATTGCCAAGAAACACTGCAATGAACGCAAATACGATGATTGCCGTGATGAAATTTGCAAATGGGCCCGCCAGGGCGACAATAATGCGCGCGCCGGGGCTTAATTCCGTAAAGGCGCGCCCAACTGGCATTTCGCTTTCATCGAGTTGCGAAAGCTCTGAGGCGTGTTCTTTAGGGTGACCTTCATTTTCTATAACGCCACCTTCATTTACGAAGCTGACAAACCCACCCAGCGGCAACCAGTTCAAACGCCAACGGGTATTGTTCTTGTCCCGGGTCTCAAAAATGGAATTTCCAAACCCGACAGAAAATGATTCGACCGCAGCGCCAAAATAGCGCCCTGCCCAATAATGCCCAAGCTCATGGATCACAATCACAATCGAGATCACGAGCACGAAAGGGATAACGAAATATAATGTTTCAGCTATGAGCGACATTCAGAGTATTTCCGGTTTCTTGTCTGATTTGACCTGCAACCCAGGACCGCACCGTCTCGGTCACATACATCACATCGTCCACAGAACGTATTTGATGTGGCATTTCATTGTTCCGTCTGTCCAGTGCTTGTGACAGGCAGTCACTGACAAGTCTTGAAATATCGAGAAATCCGCACTGTTTCTGCAAAAACGCCAGGCCAGCCGCTTCATTCGCCGCATTGAAGACAGATGTCCCGAGCATGCCGGCATCTGCGGCATCCCGGGAAATTCTGATCGCCGGAAAACGCGCCTCATCCAGCGCTTCAAAATCAAGCTTCGATATTTCAATCAGATTCAGTCGCTTTACATCCGTCGGATACCGGCCCGGCTCAGATAAGGCATAGGCGATCGGCGTTCTCATATCAGGTGTGCCCATCTGGGCCAGACAGGAACCATCAATGTATGAGACCAGCGAGTGGATAATCGATTGCGGATGAACCACAACATTGATCTTAGACTGAGGAAGATCAAACAGATACACGGCCTCGATCAGCTCGAGGCCCTTATTCATCATGGTCGCGCTGTCGAGTGAATTCTTCGCGCCCATGGCCCAATTTGGATGCGCCAGGGCTTCAGCAGGCGTCGCACGCGCCATTGCCTCAATCGGCGCGGTCCGGAACGGCCCCCCGGATGCGGTGAGCGTGACACTTTCAATGGCATTGGATCGATCCAGACATTGAAGAATGGCGTTATGCTCTGAATCAACGGGAATGATGGCCGAGCCCGAACGCTGAGCAATCGCCTTCAACAGCGGTCCCGCACACACCATCGCTTCCTTGTTTGCGAGCAGAATGTCGTGCCCCGCCTCTGCCGCTGCCATAGTCGGCAGAAGACCACCTGTTCCGGAGATCGCGGCCATAACCTTATCGATGGGGCGCGACATGGCCTCAAGGATAGCTGTCTCACCGACAGCGCACTCGATCTTGGTGTCAGCGAGCCGCCCCCTGAGTTCATCGAGGCAGCTTTCATTCTGAAGTACAACGAGATTCGGCTGGAACTTTCTCGCTTGCTCCACAATCAGATCGACGTTCTGACCAGCAATAAGCGCATCAATCTCTATTCGGTCTGATCCAATTGAGTTGATGTGATCAATCACGTCTAACGTCGACACACCAATGGACCCTGTCGACCCTAATATACTCAGCTTCATTACGCCCCCATTCCCAGATAAAGTACCGGGAAACGAGGGCTAAAATAAAGAATAAGTCCCAAAATAATCAAAACAGAACTGAAGGAATCAAGGCGATCGAGCACGCCGCCATGACCGGGAATGATGCTGCCTGAGTCTTTTACACCAAACCGGCGCTTCCAAAGAGATTGAGTGAGATCCCCTGCCTGACCCACAATACTGACCGCCGCCATGAACAGGACCCAGTTCAGAATTGGCCCTCCAACAAGGCCAGCCACGAAAGCACCGACAAGCGCCGTACAAATCATGGCGCCGGCGGCCCCAGACCAGGTTTTGTTTGGGCTGCCGCGTGGGGATAATTGCGGCCCTCCAAAGCCGCGACCAGCAAAATAGGCAGCAATGTCAGTGACCCAGACGCCGGTCATGACGATAAATGTCAAAATCAGCCGGTCGGCACTAGTTCCTCGCAACAGGATCAGACTCGAAACCGCCACCGAAATCGCCAGCATGCCACCAAGCAACCAGGCAAGTTTTGGCGTCTTCGTTACCAGCAAGCAAACCGCAGCGACTGCGAGACATCCCGCAAATATCAGACCTGCTAATTGATCCTGCCAAGTTAGAGCAAATATCCCGACACCCATCAGTCCAGCCAGAATAACACTGACAGCATTGAACTTCTGCTTGGTCGTGACGGTGAAGAACTCGCTCCACATCACCGCGCCACAAACGAGTCCCGCGAGTAGCAAAACCGCTCCTCCGGCCCAGACAACCCCCAACCCTGCCGGGATCATCACAAGTGCAGAGATCACCCGCAAACTAAGCTGGTCAGGCGCGCCTTTAATGCCCACCATCATGAGGATGTCTCGTCAACGGACAGCCCGCCATAGCGGCGATCTCTGTCGCGATAGCTCTGAATTGCCGACTCCAGATGCCCTTCACTGAAATCTGGCCAGAGCACATCCATAAAGACCAGTTCTGTATAGGCGATCTGCCAAAGCAGGAAATTACTGATACGATACTCACCCGACGTCCGGATCAGTAATTCCGGATCCGGAATACCCTGGCCCCAAAGACTGCCCGCAAACAGGTCTTCTGTAATGTCATCCGATGTGATTTCACCGGCTTCAACCTGGCGGGCGAGGCCTTTGCACGCCGAGACGATTTCTTCCCGAGCGCCGTAATTGAAGGCAATGTTGAGGGTAAATCTTGAATTTCCCGACGTTTCAGACACTGCGAGGTCGAGCAGTTTCAGAATATCGTCCGGAAGTCCTTTGCGTTTCCCCAGAATCTGGACCCGCACACCATCGGCTTTCAGGCGCGCCAGATCCTGCTTCACATAGAGCCGCAACAACCCGAACAGCGCACTCACTTCGGATGCGGGCCGCTTCCAATTCTCTGATGAAAATGAGAAAACTGTCAGATACTGAAGGCCAATATCGCGACACGCTTCGACAACACGACGCAAGGCTTCTACCCCGCGCTCATGCCCAATCTGACGCGGCAGCCCCCGTTGTTTTGCCCAACGACCATTGCCATCCATAATAATGGCAATGTGGGACAGATCCGCTGAGGCCTCATCTGGCATCGCAGGTTTTCATGCAGCTAAACCTGCATGATCTCCTCTTCTTTCGCCTTCAAAGCGTCATCAATCTTCTTGATAAACTCATCTGTCAGCTTCTGAACGTCTTCAGACAGAATCTTCTGGTCATCTTCGCTGATGTCACCACTCTTCTGAAGCTTCTTGAGCGAATCCATCCCGTCGCGCCGAACATTGCGGACACTGATGCGAGCCTGTTCCGCATATTTGCCAGCAAACTTTGCCAGCTCTGCACGACGCTCTTCATTCAGAGGCGGGATTGGAATTCGAAGGTTTGTGCCGTCAACAACCGGATTGAGGCCTAGACCCGAATCCCGGATGGCTTTGTCCGCTGCGCCGACATTGGCTTTGTCCCAGATATTTACCGCGAGCATACGCGCATCCGGAACCGAGACAGACCCGATCTGATTGAGCGGGGTCTTCGTGCCATAAGCCATGACCGTGACAGAATCGAGCAGGTTTGCAGACGCACGACCGGTTCTCAGGCCGCTAAACTCGGTCGAAAGCGCTTCCAGAGACTTCTGCATACGCTGTTTGAGTTCTTTTTCATCAAAGTCAGTTTCGTCCGACATTTGTAGTTATCCTTGGGAATTCGAAATGACCGTACACACTCCCTGTCCGGTCAGCACGTTATGTAAAGCGCCGTCTTCGTGCAAATTGAAAACAACGATCGGAATATCGCTGTCACGTAGCAGACTAACGGCAGACGCGTCCATAACACGAAGGTCACGTGCGAGAACATCCTGATAGGTCAGCTCATCATAGCGCTCAGCATCAGGATTGGTTTTCGGGTCTGCCGAGTAAACGCCGTCGACCTGAGTGCCCTTCAGCATGGCGTCACAGCCCATCTCGGCCGCACGAAGCGCGGCACCTGTATCGGTTGTGAAATACGGGTTACCCGTACCGGCCGCAAAAATCACAATCCGGCCTTTCTCCATATGGCGAATGGCCTTGCGGCGAATGAACGGTTCACACACCGTATGCATAGGGATCGCTGACTGCACGCGGGTTGGGACGCCGATTTTCTCAAGCGCGGACTGCATGGCCAGGGCGTTCATCACAGTTGCCAGCATGCCCATATGGTCAGCCTGCGCCCGTTCCATGCCTTGCGCAGCACCGGCCAGACCGCGGAAGATATTTCCACCGCCAATCACGAGGCAGATTTCGGCGCCAGCTTTGACAGATTTTGAGATGCCATGTGCGAGTTTAGCGCAGGTCTCCATGTCGATACCAAAGCCCGACGGTCCCATGAGCGCTTCGCCCGAGAGTTTCAGGAGAACTCTGTGAAACCGAAATCCTGATCGAGAGGGGTCTTCTGTCTCGTTCATGAACTTCAGCTCCTAAAAATTGCGCCGAACCCGGTTTGCCGGATTCGGCGCGATCAATCCAGTCGAAGATCAGCCTTTCGTTGCAGCAGCCACTTCTGCTGCGAAATCTGACTCTTCTTTTTCAATACCTTCACCGAGTGTCATACGGCGGAACCCAACCAGTTCGGCCTTCTGAGACTCGAGGAATTTGGAGACCGTTTCATCCGGGTTCATGACAAATGGCTGCTCGAGCAGAACAACTTCTTTGTAGAATTTGTTGATCCGGCCTTCGATCATTTTTTCAATGACATTGTCAGGCTTGCCAGACTCTTTCGCCTGCTCGGTCAGAACCTGACGCTCACGCTCGACGAGATCCTGATCAAGCTCTGCAACTGTTGCCGCGGCCGGGCTGGTCGCTGCAATGTGCATCGCAACTTTACGGCCCGCATCAGCCATGGTCGCTGCGTCGGCGTCACCCTTCAGGGCAACCAGAACACCGATACGACCCAGACCATCAGCAGCAGCGCCGTGGATATAGCTGGTGACAACGCCTTCAGGCGAGTCGAGCTTCTCGACGCGACGCAGGGTGAGGTTTTCACCAATTGTCGCAATCAGACGTGTGATCTGATCAGAAATCTTGCCGTCACCTTCGGTCGCAGCTGTATCGAGCAGCGCTTCTTTGGTGCCGTCTGTGGCCAAAGCCGCCTTTGCGAAGCTGAACAGAGCAGACTGGAAGCCCTCGTTACGGGCAACGAAGTCAGTTTCAGCATTCAGCTCGACCAGCACGCCGGTCTTCTGGTCGCCAGCAACTTCAGCGGCAACCAGACCGTCCGCCGCAACGCGGTCAGCTTTTTTCGCAGCTTTGGAAAGACCTTTGGCCCGCAGCCAGTCAATCGCGGCTTCCATGTCGCCGTCGGTTTCGACCAATGCCTTCTTGGCATCCATCATACCCGCGCCAGATTTCTCACGGAGTTCTTTTACGAGTCCTGCCGTAATTTGCGCCATGTCAAATGACCCTTTTAATTTAGATGTTGTTACGCTTCAGATTGTTCTTTGGCGTCTTCTTTAACCTCTTCAGATGACACTTCTTCGTCAGTGGCTTCTGATTCTGCTGCTGTCAGGTCAGCGAGCGCCGCATCCGTGACATCTTCTGCTTCACCAAGGTCGATACCGAGGCCAGCTGTCGATTCAGCCAGACCGTCGAGAACAGCGTCTGCGATCAGGTTCGCATAGAGCGAAATCGCGCGAGCCGCGTCATCATTTCCCGGGAATGGGAAGTCGACATCGTCCGGATCGCAGTTTGAATCGACAACCGCAACAACCGGAATACCAAGCTTCTTGGCTTCTTTGATGGCGATTTGCTCTTTATTCGTGTCGATCACAACCATCAGGTCAGGCAGATCGCCCATATCCTGAATACCGCCAAGCGTTTTTTCGAGCTTTTCGCGCTCACGCTCACGATTGAGAAGCTCTTTCTTGGTGAGACCAGTTGCTGCAGCGTCCTGGCCCTGAAGCTCTGTGAGCTCTTTCAGGCGCTTGATCGAGTGCGCAACGGTCTGCCAGTTGGTCAGCGTGCCGCCGAGCCAGCGATGGTTCATGTAATACTGCGCGCAACGACCAGCCGCCTCAGCGATTGGTTCAGCTGCCTGGCGCTTCGTGCCCACGAAAAGCACGCGGCCGCCCTTAGCAACGGTATCACGCACTTTCACCAGAGCCTGGTGAAGCAGCGGAACAGTTTGCGACAGATCAATAATGTGAATGTGTGACCGCTCGCCATAAATGAATTTCTTCATTTTAGGGTTCCAGCGGTGGGTCTGGTGACCAAAGTGAACGCCAGCTTCAAGAAGCTGAGCCATTGTGAACTCAGGCAGTGCCATTAGATTTTCTCCAATCCGGTTAGCCGCCGCAGACAGAACCAGGCCCGAAAGCCCGGCACCGGACGCCCCGAAGAGCCGCCTGCGTGTCGGAATAGGCGTGGCTTATACATAGTTTAGGCGATCTGGCAACAGAGGAGTGAGGAAGAGTCCGGCCAGAAGCCATGCAACGACAATTGGGAGAGAGGATATTGGTCGCCACCTCCATCCTCTGGCACACCCATCGAGCCCCGAAAAAGCCCACAAAAATGAAACTAAGCCGCCAGCTCCCGTACCTGCCTTACACCCGGCGCTGACTTGAGCGCCTGTGCGGCTGCCGTGCCGACGGCATATTTGCCAGGGAGGCTGACGAGTGCCGTTCGACCTTCGATCGGAACTTCCAGCTGGATCAGGCCGCGCTCATGGGTTGGCAAATTCTCAAGGTGTTTGGATACCGCCAGCAAAGGCTCAAAAGACGTCCCCGGGTCGAGGCTGACAATCAGGCCCTTCGGGGCCCCGAGGGCGGCGCGGTCCAAAGGGACGACACCATCCACCGAGAGCCGGATTTCATCATCGCGCATACGACACCGGATCCGCGCGACGACTGAACATCCTGGCTCAATCAGTTCCCGTATCTCCATCAGCGTTTCGGGCGGCACCATGGCTTCAAACTCGCCGGTCGGGTCAGAGAGCGTCACATAGGCAAACTTGCCGCCAGACTGCGCCGGGCGTTCAGACTTCGCACGGACGATGCCCATCATTTCCATCGTCGCTTTGTCTCGCGCGACGGCCTGAATATCCATGGCGAAAGTGATCCGGTCCCGCGCGCCAGCCAATAGCAAGCCATCAAGCGGGTGGCCGCTCAGATAAAAGCCAATGGCTTTGAACTCCTGATCCAGAAGTTCCGTCTGGCTCCAGTTTTGCGCTTTTGGCAGGGGCGCACGTGTCTGAGTTTTGTCATCGCCGAACAGGGAGTTCTGATTGGCCGCCCGATCATCCGCCGCTGCCGCTGCCGTCGCGACCAGCACATTTACGGCGGCGAGCGCCCGTGCCCGGTTCGGCTCCAGTTTGTCAAACGCCCCTGCCCGCGCGAGCGATTCGAGGCATTTCCGGTTCACAAGACGCGGGTCGACCCGCTCTGCCAGATCATGGAGACTCTCAAACGGACGTTCTTTCCGGATCTCGCAGACATGCTTCATGGCCTCCGACCCCACGCCCTTAATGGCACCAAGCGCATAGATAATCGCGCCGTTTCGGACATCAAAGTCGGCATCGCTTTCGTTGATATCCGGTGCCTTTACCTCAATTCCGAGTCGTTTGGCTTCCTGGAAGAAGGCCGCGAGTTTATCCGTGTTGTGAATATCGAGGCTCATGGAGGCGGCCAGGAATTCAATCGGGTGGTTCGCCTTCAGATACCCGGTCTGATAGGAAATCGCCGCATAGGCCGCTGCGTGAGATTTGTTGAAACCGTAACCGGCGAACTTTTCCATCACGTCGAAGATATGGCTGGCCTGTTTCTCCGGAACGTCCTTTTCAGCGGCACCCTCGATGAAGCGCTTCCGCTGCTTCACCATTTCCTCGACCTTTTTCTTACCCATGGCGCGGCGGAGCATGTCGGCTTCACCGAGCGAGTAGCCAGCCAGCTCCTGCGCCATCCGCATGACCTGTTCCTGATAAACCGGAACGCCATAGGTTTCTTCGAGGATCGGCTTCAGAAGCGGGTGATAATAATTGGCCTCAACCCGGCCAAATTTCACGTCGACGAATTGCGGGATGTTATCCATCGGCCCGGGACGATAGAGCGAGATGATCGCGATCACATCCTCCATAGAGCCCGGCTGCACCTTTTTCAGAGTGTCCCGCATGCCCTGCCCCTCGAGCTGGAACACGCCGAGCGTGTCGCCATCCGACATCAGCTCATAGGTTTTGGCGTCATCATAGGTCCGCCAGGTTTTTGGCATGCTCTCATGAGTCTGGGTCAGGAAGTTTAGAGCCCGTTGGACCACGGTGAGTGTTTTCAGACCGAGAAAGTCGAACTTCACCAGGCCCGCAAGTTCGGCCCATTTCATATTGAACTGCGTGGCTGGCAAATCAGAGCGCGGGTCGCGATAAAGCGGTGTCAACTCCACAAGCGGCCGGTCACCAATCACGACACCCGCCGCGTGTGTTCCGGCGTTCCGGTAGAGTCCCTCAAGTGCCAGCGCCGTATCGAGCATTTCGCCGACCAATGGATCGCGATCTTTCTCCTCATCGAATTTTGGCTCGTCGAGGATCGCATCTTTCAACTTGGGCGGCTTGGCCGGGTTAAACGGAATGAGTTTGGACAGCCGGTCGACCTGTCCATAGGGCATTTGCATCACCCGGCCGACATCGCGGACGACAGCTTTTGCCTGAAGCGTGCCAAATGTAATGATGGAGGAAACGTTCGCTTCGCCATATTTATCGCGCACATAGCGGATCACTTCACCACGTCGCTCCTGACAGAAGTCGACGTCGAAGTCCGGCATGGATATCCGCTCCGGGTTCAGAAAGCGCTCGAACAGCAATCCGAACCGAAGCGGATCAAGATCTGTAATCAGAAGGACCCAGGCGACAAGCGAGCCCGCACCAGATCCCCGCCCCGGCCCAACCGGGATATCCTGTTCTTTCGCCCATTTGATAAAGTCTGAGACGATCAGAAAGTAGCCGGGAAACCCCATATTCTCGATGACCGACAGCTCGTAGTCGAGCCGCTCCTGATAGACTTCCCGAGAGCCATAAAGCTTTTCCGCTTCATCGAGACGGTTCTGAAGTCCCTCATTCGCCTGAGCCTTCAGTTCTTCAATTTCGGTCCGCCCTTCCACACCATCAAAGCGCGGCAGGATCGGATCCCGCATGACTGGACGTACCGCGCATCGCTGGGCAATCTCGACGGTATTTTCAATGGCCTCCGGCAGATCGGCGAACAGCTCAATCATTTCGGCGGGCGACTTCAGATAGTGCTCCGGCGTGATCCGATAACGTTCGGTCTGGCCGACATAAGCCCCATTACGGATGCACATGAGGGCATCATGAGCGGCATGGTCACTTTTCTCGAGGAAACGCGCATCCTGCGTGGCAACAAGCGGCAAACCCAGATCATAGGCGGCCTCAATCAGATAGGGTTCCGATTGGATTTCCTCAGCCTCATCATGGCGCTGAATTTCAACATAGCACCTGTCTGGATAGGCATCAGACAAATGCTTCAGCGCTGCTTTCACCTGCTCGGGCTTTCCGCGACAAGCCGCCTGTCCGGCCGCGCCCCAGGCCCCGCCCGAGAGCACAATAAGACCGTCCGTATCTTCATAAATGTGGCGCTCCGCCAGAACCGGCACGCCATCCTCGCTATCAAGATAGGCAAAAGACGACAGCGCCATGAGCCGCTGATAGCCAACATCGTTCTGCGCATAGACCGAGAGCCGATAGCTTTCGACGTCATGCCCTTCCGGCATCACATCAAACACACAGCCAACAATGGGCTGCACCCCTTTTGAGACCATGGCCTCGGCGATCTCAAGCGATCCGAACAGATTATTGTGATCGGTGACAGATAAGGCAGGAACGCCATTGTCTTCGACCCATTTCGAAAGCTTTGATGTTGTCAGCATGCTTTCAAGCAATGAGAACGCTGACCGAACGCCGAGGTGGACGAAAGAACAAGGCTTTAGGGGTTCGGTCATTGGCGTGCTCCTGTCAGGAACACAGCATGAACGAGGCTATAGCAGAATTGAAGACTCATCAGGGTTAAAATCTGTGAGTTGTCCGTTCTCAAGTGTAACGACCCGATCCATGTATTGGGTGAGCGCCAGATTGTGGGTTGCGATCAACATGGAAAGGCCTTCGGTGCGGCCGACTTCAATCAGCTGAGCAAACACGGCTTCGGTCGTTTTCGTATCAAGGTTCCCGGTCGGCTCATCCGCAATAAGAACAGACGGACGGTTTGCCAGTGCCCGCGCGATGGCGACTCGTTGTTGTTCTCCGCCCGACATTTCCATCGGCTGGTGGGTATGACGGTGAGCAAGCTCCATACGGTCGAGCAGGTCTCGCGCACGTTCACGCGCCTCTTTCTTCGGGACGCCGGACAGAAACAGAGGCGTTGCGACGTTATCGATCGCGTTGAACTCTGGCAGCAAATGGTGAAACTGATAGACAAAGCCCAACCGGGTTCGTCGAAGCAGCGTTCGCTGCCGATCAGACAATTTCAGACAGTCCTCTCCATCGAGAAGGACATCACCCGAATCAGGCTTTTCCAGCAATCCGGCGGTATGAAGCAGTGTAGATTTGCCGGAACCCGACGGACCAACCAGCCCGACAAGCTGGCCTCGATCGAGGGATAGATCGACCCCTTTCAGGACCTCGACCTCATTATCGCCACGACGATAGGTCCTCACAACGGATTTCAGTTCGAGAACGGATGTCATTTGGTCACTCCGATCTCAGAGCTTCGACCGGATCGAGCCGAGTCGCATTCCAGGCCGGCAAAAGCGCGACAATGACTGAAATCACAAAGGCATAAGCGCCAGCAAAAGCGACCTCACTCCAATCGATTAGCGCCGGAAGATAAGGTAATCCATAAACTTCCGGATTGAACACTGATCCGCCCGAAATAGCATTCAGGAAGTCCTGAATGGGACGAATATAAACGCAGAACGCAATACCCAAAACCATACCAATGGCCAGTCCAGAAATGCCGAGCAATGCGCCAATCATCAGAAACACACGTAAAACCGTGCTGCGACTGGCCCCCATAGTACGCAGAATCGCGATGTCTCTCGACTTGTTCTTCACCAGCATGACGATACCAGTAATGATGTTGAGCGCTGTGATGGTGATGAGGATCGCAAAGATCATCCTCATCATACTCTTCTCGACCTCGAGCGCGCCAACCAGACCGCTATACCGTTCTTTCCAGGTTCGCATTAGCAAACCCTGCGGAATGTCAGACGCCTTTAGCCGCTCCATCACGGCTTCAACATTCTGAGGATTATCTAGTTTAAGCTCAACAAGCGGGTATTTGCCTTTCGAATTGAAAAAGACCTGCGCCTGCTCCAGAGGCATGATCACCAGCACCTCATCGAGTGGATTGGCATTCCCTGCAAACACCTGAAACAAACCCTGCACGTGATAAACTTTGCGTCGTGGGATCATCCCGCCAACCGTGGAGGTCGTCTGAGGCGCAATCAGTGTCAGTTCATCACCTGCCCGAATATAGAGTTCACGCGCCAACCTTTCAGAGACGAAGATCCCGTTGCCGCCCAACCGACCCTCACCAAAGGCTTCAGTGGTCCCGGAATAGATCGGCTCCTGAAGAAACGGCAGGCTCAGAGCGTCATCAACTGACATCCCTCTGACGAACACACCACTGGATGTGACGTCGGAAACGCCCAGCGCTGCATTTTGCACAATCGGCATTGCGGAAACGACATCAGAACGGGTTTCGAGGCGATAGATGAGTTGATCAACTTCTGACGAAGAATACTGGCCCGTCACCACTTCGACATGGCCCGCATTTCCCAGAACCCGCGTAATCAGTTCGGTCCGGAACCCATTCATGATCGACATGATGATGATGAGTGCTGCAACTGCCAGAGCAATACCAACCAGCGACAGAATGGAGACAATCGTCACACCACCATGTTCGCGCTTTGCCCGGAGGTATCGAAACGCAAGAGATCGCTCATATGCCCCGAAGGCCCGATCTTTTAAGACGGCTGCGGGAATTTCTGTCACGACGCGCCTGTCAGTTTGGCGATGGCGTCGTCGAGCGATAGTTCTTCAGACTCACCCGTCGCGCGGTATTTAAGCTCTACAACACCTCGCTCGAGTCCTTTCGGACCAATCGCGATGACATGTGGCACACCGATCAGTTCGAGCGTTGAAAACTTCACACCCGGGCTTGCGTCACGATCATCATAGAGAACATCGAATCCAGCAGACTGAAGCTTTTCGTAGGCCTCAGAACCAGCATTCTGGATAGCCTCGTCCCTGGCCTTAATCGTCGCGATTGCCACATCAAATGGCGCCACTGACTTGGGCCAGACAATGCCCTTATCGTCATGGCAGGCCTCAATGATCCCACCAACGAGTCGCGACACACCAATACCGTATGATCCCATCTGAACCGGAACGCTTTTGCCTTCAGCGTTCATGATCTCGGCCTTCATCGCCTTGGAGTATTTTTCACCGAAATAGAAGATATGGCCAACTTCGATACCTCGTGCTGACACGCGGTTATCTTCATCGACGGCCGCGAATTCGGCCTCGTCGTGCATTTCTTCGGTGGCAGCATAGTATTGTGTGCGTTTGCTGATTTCCGGCTCAAGATCTCCGTCAAAGTCCAGATCCAGACCCGGAGCCGGCAAATCCAGAAGGCGCTTATCACAGAAGACTTCACTCTCACCGGTGTCGGCAAGGATTATGAATTCATGGCTGAGATCGCCGCCAATCGGCCCGGTATCAGCTTTCATCGGAATGGCCGTCAGACCAAGCCTGTCAAACGTATTCAGATAAGCACAGAACATTTTCTGATAGGACCGACGCGCACTTTCCGCGTCAACATCGAATGAATACGCATCCTTCATCAGGAATTCACGTCCGCGCATCACCCCAAACCGCGGACGAATCTCGTCACGGAACTTCCACTGAATATGATAGAGATTGAGCGGCAATTGTTTATAACTGCGCACATAAGCGCGAAACGCGTCAGTGATCATCTCTTCATTGGTTGGGCCGTAGAGCATGTCCCGTTCATGACGGTCGACGATTCGCAACATCTCCTTGCCGTAATCATCATAGCGACCGCTTTCCTGCCAAAGCTCAGCGGGTTGAATTGTCGGCATGAGCATTTCAACCGCACCCGCCCGGTCCATTTCTTCACGTACAATCGCCTCGATCTTGCGTAGCACCTTCAGACCAAGCGGCAGCCAAGTGTAGATCCCGGCACCATTCTGACGGATCATCCCCGCTCTCAGCATGAGCTGATGGGATACAATGGTCGCTTCAGAGGGCGTTTCTTTCAGAACGGGAAGAAAATAGGTCGAAAGCTTCATGGAACTCTTCGCAGATTAAAGACAGACCTTGCTCTAACGCTCAGCAGAGGCCGGAGCAATTCAAATGTCACCATTGAATTTGAGGCGGCTGGATAATTCCGGAAATGGCGATGACATAACCGACCAGAGTGACAGCAGCCGCGCCACACGTCGTCCAGATCATTTTCTTCTTCAGACCGGTTTCCTGTGGGGCACCAGGGTCAGTGCCGTCCAATGGTGTGTAGTCTTCGTGCTGGCCTCGAACACCAACTGGCAACAGAGCCAGCAGGATCAGCCACCAGGCTATTATGAAAACGACGCCCGCAGTGAACCAATTCATGAGTGTTTCGGTGTTTCCATGAGTTCAATCAGAACGCCATTGGAATTCTTCGGGTGTACAAAAATAATCAGCGTTCCGTGCGCGCCAATACGCGGCTCATTCAACACGGTAGCACCTTTGGCCTCCATCTCAGCTTTCGCCGCATGGATATCCTCAACCTCAAAACAGACATGATGTTGTCCGCCTTTCGGGTTTTTCGCGAGGAAATTCTTGATCGGAGAATTCTCACCCAGCGGTTCGATCAGTTCGATCTGGCTGTTTGGCAAATTGACGAAACAGAACCGAACGCCTTGCTCCATCATTTCTCCAGCTTCGGTGATGTCCGTCGCGCCATAAAGATCGCGATAAACCTGAGCGGCTTCTTCGATAGACGGAACAGCGATTCCAACATGATTTAGCGGGCCAATCATCGGGCTTTCTCCAATCAAAACTCTTCAGCTTCTATTCGCGCAGAACCGCCACATCAATCAATGGCCGTTTGCCAAGTTCTTTCTCACCGACTTTGCGAAGCACGCGAATGAGGGTTCTTTCAACAGCCTCATCATCGAGCTTGACCTTGCGCTTCATCTCATCGATTGCGGTTTCGGCAGCCTCTTCGAACGCATCAATGGTTTCGTCCAGAGCGCGTCCATCGGGTTCAGAATAGCCGCGTACATTCACGATCGGCCCATCAACAACATCTCCATCATCATCAAAACAGACAGAGACAAAAACATGGCCAGCATAGGCGAGCTTGCGGCGTTCCTGCAGACCCTGCGCATGCTCGGGTATCAAGCGATTGCCATCAAGTAGAAGACGTCCGGTCGGCACCTCATCCACGCAGGTTGGATTGCCAGGCGCGAGCCGGATGACGTCACCATTTCGCGGCGTGACGGCCAGAGGGACTTGAAGAGACTTCGCGAAATCGGCGTGCTCAAGGATGTGACGACGTTCGCCATGCACGGGCACGGAAATTTTTGGTCGCACCCATTGATACATTCGACGTAGTTCATCCCGGCAGGGGTGACCTGACACATGAATTGGCCGCATGCGATCGGTGATCAGTTTCACGCCGCGCTCAGCCAGTGCGTTCTGAAGGTCAAAAATGCCTCGCTCATTTCCTGGAATGACACGGGATGAAAAAATGACGGTATCGCCCTCTCTCATCGTGACATTGGGATGATCACCGCGAGCAATCCTGGACAGCGCGGCCCGTGGTTCGCCCTGTGATCCTGTGCAAAGATAGAGGACATTTTCCGGTGGAAGGAAGCCGGCATCTTTCTCGTCTACGAACTCAGCGCAATCGGCCAACATGCCAACCGCTTTCGCCGCAGACGTGATCCGATGCATGGAACGCCCGACAAGGCAAACATGACGATCATTCGCTTCAGCTGCCCGCACGACACTCTCAACCCGTGCGACATTAGAGGCAAAGGCCGTAACAGCCACGCGGCCAGTTTGTTCGCCGATCAGTTTGATCAGCTCATCGCGGCAGCCTTGTTCCGATCCGGCCTCGCCTTCTTCAAACACATTGGTTGAATCACAAACCATGGCCAGGACGCCATCATCGCCCATGGCTTCGAGTGGCTTTGAATCGAAGGGATCGCCGATCTGCGGTGCCGGATCAATCTTCCAATCACCTGTATGAAGCACGACGCCAAGCGGTGTGCGGATCGCAAGTCCATTAGGCTCAGGGATGGAGTGCGTGAGCGTCACGTACTCGACTTCAAACGGACCAGCATCAACTTTACCGCCAAGCGGAACGACATTCAGCTCCGCAAGGTCGCCAATACCTGCATCATTGAGTTTGCTGCGAATAAGCTCGGCCGTGAAAGGCGTCGCATACAGCGGCTTGCGGAAGCGTTTCCACAAATGACCGACCGCACCAATATGGTCTTCATGCGCATGGGTCAGAATAACGGCTTCAATATTCTCGCGCTCATCTTCCAGGAAGGATGGGTCCGGACAGATCACATCAATGCCCGGTGTCCGCTCATCTCCGAAAGACACACCCATATCCACAATGATCCAGCGCCGGTTATTCGGCGGACCATAGGCATAGGCATTCAGGTTCATACCAATTTCGTTACAGCCACCAAGTGGCAGGAATAATAACTCGTTCTTATCGCTCATATTTCAGCGTTACTTGTTTCGGCGATAAATTTCGAGAAGACCGCGAATAGTAACATCGGGATCATACACATCGATTTCTTCGCTTTCGCCTTCAAAAAGTGAGGCGATTCCGCCCGTTCCGATCACGGTCATGGGTTCTCCATACTCTTTCCTGATGCGGCGGCAGAGTCCATCGATCAAATCCAGATAGGCGAGAAAAATTCCAGACTGCATGGCCGAAACCGTATCCTGTCCGATCACCTGGGGTGGTCGCTGAATCGCAATTCTCGGCAGACTTGCCGCTGCGTCGTGCAGCGCACGCATGGATAAATTGATGCCCGGCGAAATAATGCCGCCCTCAAAACCGCCATCCGCGCCGATCACATCAAAAGTCGTTGCAGTTCCGCTATCCACAACGATGAGCGCCCCAGCATGTGCGACATGGGCCCCCACAGTGTTCACCAAACGGTCAGCACCAACCTGTTCCGGACGGGAAATCCTGACTGGCGCGCCGATTTTAACTTCGGGGTCACCGATAAACATCGGTTCGACATCCAGATAACGTCGCGCGAGATTTCGAAAGTTGAATTTCGCCTGCGGGACGACCGACGAAATGATGCAGGAATCAATACTGCCGAAGGCGATCCCCTCCATCCGGCAGAGATGGCTGAGCCAGACAACATAATCATCGGCGGTCTTGGTCGAATCCGTGGCGCTGCGCCATTGCGCAACCCATTCCGTGCCATCGTGAAGACCAAACACAGCGTTGGTGTTACCCACATCAATTGCCAGAAGCATCCGCATGACTTTCTGTTATAGGTTTCAGATCTCCTGCAGATACCGTCAGAAGCTCCTGTTCACTTGTTCTTAAAATCAATTGGCCGTATTCGTCGAGCCCATTGAATTGTCCAGTTACGGACTTTCCACCAATCTGCGCCCGATAACTTTGTCCGTGCTGATCTGTTGCAGACATCCAGTCCCGCAATATGGTTTCCCGTCCCGCTTTCAAATGCTGCGTCAGACGAACGCGGACGAAATGATCCAGTTTTGTCAGGCAGTCTTCCGGCGAGACACTCAATTCCGGGCACAATTTCATAAGGCTCGTTGTGGCATAATCCGGAAGGTCGGGCGCGTATTGGAGATTGACGCCAATGCCAATGGACAACCAATGCTGCCCGTTTGTCTGTCCGGCCTCCATCAGGATTCCACAAATCTTCGCGCCATCCACTCGAACGTCATTCGGCCATTTCAGACCTGGAACGACCTTACCCTGGCTAAGTTCGACCAGAGTATCTCTGACCGCCAGACCTACGGTGAGTGAAAGACACGACGCCTCGCGATCAAATGAACTCAGAGGAAGAAGGAGGGTCGTCGAGAGATTACCGGCCGGCGATTGCCAAGGCCGGCCTAAACGGCCGCGCCCAGCTGTCTGCCGCCTCGCTGCTAGCCAAATTGGCCCCCGTTCCCCTTGCGAAGATCGGCGCGAGGCCTCGACACTAGTTGAATCGATCTCATCCCACCAGATGACTGGCCAGGGCGATTGGAGGAGCTGAGCCTCAATCATACAGGGCTAACCAAACGTGAAATTGCCGCCTGCCAAAGCCATCATCCAACCGATAAACACGACAAAGACCGGGAATACCAGCAATGTCGCTGTCGTAACGGTGAGCGCAACCGTTCCGGACATTTCCTGAAACGCAGGCTGTTTCTCGCCGCCCCAGATCAACATGATAATGCGGAGATAATAACCTAGCGAAATCACGGATGCGATGATGCCGATAATGACGATGGGCCAGAGCCCGGCTTCAATACCGGCCTGGAACACCACAAGCTTTCCGAAGAAGCCACCAAGCGGCGGAATACCAGCAACCGAGAAGACAAGCGCCGTCATACAGACCGCCAGCCATGGCATGCTGGTCGAAAGACCAGACAGCTCATTGATATCTTCCACCATGCCGCCGCGGCGACGCATAGAGAGGATCACGCCAAAAATACCAAGTTGCGATAGCGCATAAATGACCATGTAGACGAGCAGCGCGGCGCCGCCTGCTTCCGGGCCAGAGGCCAGTGCGATCAGCGCATAGCCCATATTGCCGATCGAAGAATAGGCGAATAGACGCTTGATGTTGGTCTGACGAAGCGCGCCAACCGCACCGATGATCATGGACGCACCGGAAATGATTACAATCACATCCTGCCATTGATCAATCGCGTTTCCAAACGCCTCGAACATGACGCTACCAAAGACGATCATAGCTGCGAGCTTCGGTGCGGATGCAAAGAATGCGACCACTGGCGTCGGTGCGCCCTCATATACATCGGGCGTCCAGACGTGAAGCGGTGCAGCAGACACTTTGAAGGCCAGACCGGTGATCATCAGGACGAGACCAAACAGAATGCCCATGTTGAAGTCTGCAGCTGCAATCTGGTCGAAATTGGTCGCGCCTGTGAAGCCGTAAACCAGAGAGGCACCATAGAGGATAATGCCAGAAGCCAGCGATCCAAGAACGAAATACTTAAGACCAGCCTCCGACGAGCGCTGACTGTCGCGGTTGAATGCGGCCAGAACGTAAGATGACAAACCAAGCGTCTCAATGCCGAGATAAAGCGTCATCAGATCATTCGCAGACAGCGCAATTCCCATCCCCAGAGACGCAAAGATCACCAATAGCGCATATTCAAACCGGATCAGTTTCTCACGAACAAGATAGTTCTCGGCCAGAATGAGCGACACTGCGGCACAGAGATAACACACAGCCTTAGCAAGGTTGGTATATCGATCCGTCTCCCAAAGTCCGCCAAAGGCCGTACCGCCGTCAATCAAGAACAAAGACAAGCCGCTGGCAATCAGCAGCACAACTGCCGCGAATGTCAGCGATACGGCGGCGAATTTCTCTTTCAGAGCCGCGCCGATCAGCACCGCCACAAGACCGACAAATGCCAGGAAGAGCTCAGGAGACGCCGCGTTGATGATAGAGTTCCAGTCCATGATGACTTATCCGCCGTACGCGCTGAAAAGGGTGAGGATTGGTTGGACGCTGGCTTCCGCCATGTCGAAGATTGGCTGAGGGTAAACCCCAAGCACCACAGTCGCCACAACCAGTGGAGCGAAAATGATCATCTCTGTTTTGGTCAGATCAGTAATGCTTTCGAGTTTTTCGTTCGTCATGACGCCGAATACGGTCCGACGATAAAGCGTCAGCATGTAAACCGCAGAGAAAATCACACCAAGCGCTGCACCGGCCGCCGCCCAGCTTGCCGCCTGGAAGCTACCCACCATGGTGAGAATCTCGCCGACAAACCCGCTCGTACCCGGAAGGCCGACATTCGCCATGGTGAACAGCATGAAGACAGCCGCATAAATCGGCATCCGGTTCACAAGTCCGCCATAGAACGCAATGTCACGCGTATGCATACGGTCGTAAATGACGCCAACGATAAGGAAAAGCGCGCCAGAAATGAACCCGTGAGAGATCATCTGGAAAATTGCGCCCTGGATACCGGTATCGGTAAAGGAGAAGATACCGAGTGTGACGAAGCCCATATGGGCGACGGATGAATACGCAATCAGCTTCTTCATGTCAGTCTGGCGGAAGGCCACGAGCGACGCATAGACAATCGCAATTACGCTGAGCGCGAATACGAAAGGCTGGAAATAGAGGCTGGCTTCAGGGAACATTGGCAGAGAGAAACGAAGAAAACCGTAGCCGCCCATCTTCAGGAGAACGCCTGCCAGAATAACCGAGCCTGCTGTCGGTGCCTGAACGTGCGCATCCGGAAGCCAGGTGTGCACCGGCCACATTGGCAGCTTCACAGCAAAGGAGGCGAAGAAGGCCAGCCACAACAGATGTTGTACTCCGAATTTCCCCTCATCCGTCGCAAAGATCTGCGGAATAACGGCTTGAAGTTCCACAATGTCGGCGGTTCCGGCCTGCAGATACATGGCGATGATGGCCGCCAGCATGAACAGAGATCCGAGTAGCGTGTAGAGGAAGAATTTGAAGCTCGCATAGACCCGCTCAGCGCCCCCCCAAATTCCGATGATAATAAACATCGGAATGAGGCCGCCTTCGAAGAAGACGTAGAACAGCATCAGGTCGAGCGCGCAGAACACGCCAAGCATCAGCGTTTCGAGGAACAGGAATGCGACGACATACTCTGTCACACGGTGTTTGATGCTTCCCCAGCTTGCCAGGAAACACAGCGGCGTCAGGAATGTTGTCAGCAGGACGAGCAGAAGCGACAGACCGTCGACACCCACTTTATAGCGAATACCGCCCAGCATGTTTCCGTCGGTATCAGCTGTGCCGCCAAACCAGTAATAGTCCTCGACGAGCTGATACTGGTTCGCAGAATCATGTGCGAAATACGCCAGAGCGATCAACGACAGCAAGAACGTCGCGACGCTGACCACGATACCGATCAGAAACGCGATCCGCGCCTCATGATCCGCACTGTCACCTTCCTGAATAGCGACCTTGCGCACGATCAGCAGCAGGATCGCACAGACAGCCGGCATGGCTATGATGAAGGAAAGGAGCGCAAACCCGCCCATTAATTCGCTCCCGACATATTAATCAGCACGACCGCACCAAAGACAGCAGCAGCACCGAGAATTACAAACGCATAGTGGTAGAGATAACCCGTATGCATGGCTGACAGTCGTGCCGCACTCCAGCGCGCGAGCCCCGACAATCCGTCCGGACCAAGACCGTCAATGATCTTCTTATCACCGACCTTCCAGAAGAAGTCGCCCAGAACCTTGGTGCCGCGGACAAATGTCGCCTGATAGAGTTCGTCGAAATACCATTTATTCGCAAAAAGGGCGTGCAGTGGTCCGCCAGACTCTGCAATCCGCTTACCGACACCCCGATTGAAGAAATAGGTAAAGGTCGCGAACAGGAAGCCGATAATCGTCACGATGAGCGGCGCATAGAAGACCCAGCCCGGGTTAATCCCGCCATGGTGCACATCATATTTATCCTTCAGAACTGTATTCTCATAGGCGGCATAAATAGCGCCATCCCAGAATTCTTTCTGATGATGTCCGACAAAAGCGTCATAGAAGGCAAAACCAGCGCAGACAGCTCCGATACTCAAGGCAATGAGTGGGATCAGCATGACCCATGGTGATTCATGTGGTTTGCCGCCATGCCCGTGATGATCATCATGAGCGTGTGCATCATCGTCGTGTTCGTCCGCGTGGTCGTCATGACCGCCCTCATACATCGGACCATGGAAGGTCATATAGATGAGGCGCCAGGAATAGAAGCTGGTCAAAAGGGCTGCGATGATCCCGAACCAGAAGGCCAGCTGCGCAAAGCTTACGCCCTTAATGCCTGCCGCAAACGCAGTTTCGATGATTGCATCTTTTGAGAAGAAGCCTGCAAACCCGAATTGCGTGTGCGGGATACCAAGACCGATAATCGCAATCGTTCCGATCAGCATAGCTGCGTATGTGATCTTCATATACGGCGCGACACCGCCCATTTTCCGCATATCCTGCTCATGGTGCATACCGTGGATGACCGAGCCCGCACCAAGGAAGAGCAGCGCTTTGAAGAAGGCGTGCGTGAAGAGGTGGAACATGGCCGCCTGATAAGCGCCGATCCCCGCTGCGAAGAACATATAGCCAAGCTGCGAACAGGTTGAGTAGGCGATCACACGCTTGATGTCGTTCTGAGCCAACCCCACCGTCGCAGCATAAAGCGCTGTCACAGCACCGATCAGAGCGATCATGCCAGAGGCGACAGGCGCATACTGATAAATCGGTGACAGAAGGCAGACGAGGTAGACACCCGCGGTCACCATGGTCGCCGCGTGGATGAGTGCGGAAACCGGCGTTGGGCCTTCCATCGCGTCAGGAAGCCAGACATGCAGGAAGAACTGCGCCGACTTACCCATGGCACCGATGAAGAGCAGAACACCAATCAGCTCAATCGCGTAAAACCGAATTCCAAGAAACTCGATAACGGCATCGCGCGGTGTCGCGTCGTCAGCAAACTGCATGATCGGTTGCAATTGGTCGAATGAGTTCTCTTTAACGGCGCTCAGGACATCATTCAGCTCAATCGAGCCGAACACAAAAAACACTGCCATAATGCCAAGCGCGAGGCCAAAGTCGCCAACCCGGTTGGTGACGAAGGCTTTGATCGACGCGCTGTTCGCACTGTCCTTGTGGAACCAGAAACCGATGAGCAGATATGACGCCAGACCCACGCCCTCCCAGCCGAAGAAAATCTGAAGCAGATTGTCGCCGGTCACCAGCATCAGCATGGCAAAGGTGAAGAGTGACAGATAGGAGAAGAAGCGCGCCTTGTGCGGATCCTCCGACATATACCCCCATGAATAGAGGTGAACCAAGCCGGAAACGCTGGTGATCACAGCCATCATGACAATTGACATGGCGTCGACACGAATGGACCAATTGGCTTTGAACTGGCCAACTTCGATCCAGGGTTCCAGCAATGGGATGATATGCGCATGGCCGCTGCCATGGTGATCGCCAAAAGTGTAGCTGAACAGCTGATACAGAGACAGAATACCGGCTGTCAGGACCGTTCCGGTCGTGATCGCCATGGCAATCCGGTCGCCGATAAAGCGCTGGAACACACCGGCGATCAGCGCCACGATACCGGGCGCGAGCACGATGAAGACAATGAGGGGCTCAGGCAAAGTCATAACTCGGATCAGCCTCTCATGAGATTGACGTCTTCAACGGCGATGTCGCCGCGATTACGGAAGTAAACAACGAGAATAGCGAGGCCGACGGCGGCTTCAGCCGCGGCAACCGTCAGAACCAGCATGGCAAAAACCTGACCGATGATATTGCCGTTAAAGGCAGAAAACGCGACCAGATTGATATTCACCGAAAGAAGCATCAGCTCGATCGCCATGAGAATGACGATGATGTTTTTCCGGTTCACAAAGATACCGAAGACACCAATCGTGAACAGTGCGGCAGAGAGCGACAGATAATGTGCGAGTGTGAGTTCCATATCAGATCCCCTGCCCTGGACGAACGTCTTTGAGCTCAACGCCTTCTTCACGCTTCCGGCCCGTCTGCTTCGAAACATCCTGGCGCTTCACACCCGGACGATGACGCAGTGTGAGAACAATGGCACCGATCATCGCGATCAAAAGAATGATGCCTGAGACCTGGAACAGGAGGAGGTACTGTGTGTACATCACCTGCCCGATGGCTTCGACATTGCTCGCCGCGCCCGGTTTCGGATCAAAATTCTCTGACCGCTCAAGCCCCATTGCACCAGCAACAAGAGCAATCTCGGCAAAGAACACAAAAGCAACGATGGCACCGAATGGTGCGTAGTCGAGGAATTGCTTCTTGAGTTCAACAAAGTCGACTTCCAGCATCATGACGACGAACAGGAAGAGGACCGCAACCGCGCCGACATAGACCACGACGAGAAGCATTGCGAGGAATTCGGCTCCGATCAGAATGAGCAGACCGGCCGAGGTGAAAAACGCCAGAATGAGGAACAGCACGGAATGCACCGGGTTCCGCGCCATGATCACACACAGCGCGGACAGCAGCACAACAGCTGACAAAGCGTAGAATGCTATAGCTTCCAAATCAGCCCCCTAGCTGAAACTTACTCGTTCAAACACAAACCCGAATCCGTTTTGACCTGCTGTCTGCCACTAGCGATAGGGCGCATCAAGCTCTAGATTGCGGGCAATTTCACGCTCCCAACGGTCTCCGTTGGCGAGCAGGCGATCCTTATCGTAAAACAGTTCTTCACGGGTCTCCGTGGCGAACTCGAAATTTGGTCCTTCGACGATGGCATCCACCGGGCAGGCTTCCTGACAGAAGCCGCAATAGATACACTTGGTCATGTCGATATCGTAGCGCGTGGTCCGACGTGAACCATCTTCACGTGGCTCTGCTTCAATTGTGATGGCCTGAGCCGGACAGATCGCTTCGCAGAGCTTACAGGCAATGCAGCGCTCTTCGCCATTGGCATAACGCCGAAGCGCATGCTCACCACGGAAACGCGGGCTGAGCGGATTTTTCTCAAACGGATAATTCACGGTCGCCTTGCGACGGAAAATATATCGCATACCGAGCGCCATCGCGCCGACGAAATCGAGAAGGAAGGCTCCACGAACTGCTTGTGCCAGACGAGACATGTGCGTGCTCCCTTACCCTGCCAGCGCGTGGCCGTAAGCCACATAGCTAGCGATGATGACAACTGCGACCAGCGAGGTCGGCAGGAAAATCTTCCAACCCAGTCGCATGAGCTGGTCATACCGGTAGCGGGGCACCAGCGCACGAACGAATGCGAAGAGGAAGAAGACGAAAATGATTTTACCGGCAAACCAGAGCGCGCCAATCAGGCTCTCTATGGTTCCGGGTTCGAAAATGCCCAGATCACCGAATGGCGAGTCCCAGCCCCCAAGGAAGAGGATAGCGGTCATGGCGCACATCAGGGTGATGGCAATCTGCTCGCCAAGATACATCAGCAGGAATGGCGTACCGGAATACTCAACCTGATACCCCGCAACGAGCTCTGATTCTGCTTCCGGAAGGTCGAACGGTGGACGGTTCGTCTCTGCAAGTGCCGAGATAAAGAAAATAACCATCATCGGAAACATGATGATGATGGTTGGCAGCTTAAAGGCGTACCAGTTCCAGAACCCACCGGTTTGCTTCTCTACGATGGTCGTCAGATTCATGCTTCCGGCGAGCAGGATGACGGTCACCAGTACGAAACCGATGGAAACTTCATAAGACACCATTTGCGCCGCCGAACGCAGACCGCCGAGGAACGGATATTTCGAGTTCGACGCCCAACCCGCCATGATCACGCCGTAAACACCCAGCGATGACATGGCTAGAAGATAGAGAATGCCAACATTGAGATCAGAGATCACCCAACCTGGCGCAATCGGTACCACGGCCCAACAGATCAGCGACAGAACTGTCGACAGGATCGGCGCGATGAAGAATACCGTTTTGTTCGCGCCGGCAGGAACGATGATTTCCTTCAGCACGAATTTTCCGAAGTCAGCAAAAGACTGCAGCAGCCCCCACGGGCCAACAACGTTGGGCCCCTTCCGCAGCATTGTGCCGGCGAGGACTTTACGGTCGAAATACAACAGGAACGCAATGGACAGCAGAAGCACCACTGTCACAGCCAAAATCTGTCCCAGCGAAAGCAGGATCAGGAAGATCGGATTATCGGTCCAGGCAAGAAACTGATTCATGGCGCATCCCTACTCCGCTGCGACGGAGACTTCCAGAGTTTGTTTTTGCAGCGAACATTCCGCCATGGTGAGTGACGCTCTCGCAATCGGGTTGGTGAGATAGAAATCACCGATCGGGCAGAACAGTGCTTCATCAGAAAGCGGCTCAGACGCGACTGGCAACGCCGCTTTCAATGCGGACGCCCCGGCCTGACCTGGCGCGAAGCTCAAACCGGCAAACACCGGAAGCTCTTCACGGAGCTGAGCTCTCAACTGATCGAGACTGTCATAAGGCAATTGCTTACCGACCATCGGCGACAGAGCGCGGAAAATCGACCATTCAGGTTTCGCGTCGCCTTTGGGCTGAACCGCAACTGTGGTCATCTGAACACGACCTTCCGTATTCACATAGGTTCCGCTTTGCTCGGTGTATGCAGGCGCCGGGAGAATGAGGTCAGCGCGCGCCGCCCCGGCATCGCCATGGCTTCCGATATAGATGACAAAGGCATTGCCAAGCTGGTCCATCGGAATCTCATCGACGCCGAGAAGAACAACCGTCTCGAAGCCTTCCGATTTTGACCCAAGTATATCAGCCGCTGAAGAGCCGCCTTCCTGTGGCAGGAAGCCGAGATCCAGGGCGCCAACTCGCGACGCAGCAGAGTGAAGCACACCAAAGCCAGCCCAATCTTCTTCTCCAGAGACGATCGCGCCGCACTCGAGCGCCAGATCATGAGCCGCTTTCAAAGTCGCGTAGCCTGAAGCCCCGCGCGTGGCGTCCTCACCCACGACAATCATTGGGCGGTTTGCATTCTTCAGAACGTCACTAAACTCACCCAGATCTTTCAGGCCGTCAGGTGAAGACGAGATATGGGTGTAATCAAAGGTCAGATCCGCAGCTTCGCCGATCGCGCCAACTTTGAGATCATTCCAGAGCCACGCTTTGCGGATCCGCGCATTCCAGACTGCGGCTTCCAGTCTTGGATTAGTGCCGATCAATAGAAGCGCATCGGCATCCTCCACACCCATCAGAGTCGGATTGAGGATATAGCTTTCACGCGGAAGTTTATCACCTGATGGTGCCACGCCGAGAGACTGACCTGAGAGACGACAATCGAGCGAGGAAACGCCCAGTGACGTCAGGAGGTCTTTGGCCGCTTTCATGCCCTCAACATTGGCAAGATCACCGGCCAAGGCTGCTATCTTCGAGGCATCGCCTTTGAGTTTTTCCGCGGCAACAGTCAGCGCTTCATTCCATCCTGCGGGGCGAAGCTTACCATTCTCGCGGATGAAAGGCCGATCAAGACGCTGTCGAGACAATCCATCCCAAACGAAACGGGATTTGTCTGACAGCCATTCCTCGTTCACTTCCTCAGAGAGGCGCGGCAGAATCCGCATTACGCCAGCACCCTTCGCATCAATGCGAATTGCGGACCCCATTGCATCCATCACGTCGATCGATTCGGTTTTGCGCAGCTCCCATGGGCGCGCATTGAAAGCGTAAGGTTTCGATGTGAGTGCCCCCACCGGGCATAGGTCGATCACGTTACCCGAGAGCTCAGAAGACAGAGACTTTTCGAGATAGGTCGTGATTTCAGCATCTTCACCACGGCTGATCATGCCGATCTCTTCGACGCCGGCCACTTCTGCTGCAAAACGCACACACCGCGTACACTGAATGCAACGGGTCATGATCGTTTTAACGAGCGGGCCCATATTCTTGTCTTCAACAGCGCGCTTGTTCAGCTCATAGCGAGAGCCCGACCGACCATAAGCCACGGCCTGGTCCTGAAGATCGCATTCGCCGCCCTGGTCGCAGATCGGACAATCCAGCGGGTGATTGATGAGCAAAAACTCCATCACACCGTTACGGGCTTTCTCGACGTAATCGCCGACCGTCTTGATGTTTGGCGGCGTGCCATCAGGGTTCATCCGCATATCACCAACCGTCTGCGCACAGGAGGCGATTGGTTTAGGTGCGCCCACCCACTGCACGAGACACATCCGGCAGTTTCCCGCAACAGACAGCCGCTCATGGAAGCAGAAACGCGGAATCTCGGCACCCGCCTCTTCACAGGCCTGGAGCAGTGTATAATGGCGTGGGACTTCAATATCCTTGCCGTCGACATTCAGCTTAAATGTATCGGACATCAGGCAAATACCTCCTCAGGCGAGGCGTCTTTAGGTTCATCAGATTTGGCCTGCCACATGGCGAGAGCAATAGAAATTACCGGCACAACAAAAACCGGCATGAAACTCAGAATTACGGCAGACTGGGGCTGTCTCGAATAGACCATGGCATGGACGAATGCCGCCATCACACCAATTGCAACGCCCCAAAGGGCTTTCGACCAGAAAAACGCGATCAGAGCAGAAATTGCCGCCACAGCCAGAAACCAGGCCTGTCCGGTATACTCAAACGGCGCTTCCAGCATGGACGAGTTCATGTCCCGAAACGCAAGTTCAGTCATGACGCAGGCCGTCGCTGAAAGCGCGAGACAAAGCGCGCTCCATATTCCGATCAATAACTGGCGAATGACGTTGATCAAATCGTCTACTCCGCAGCCACTGTCGCGCCCTGAACGAGCGGCTTGCCGATACGATAGTTCGAAATGCGTTCCTCGATTTCGTGACGGAAATGGCGGATGAGCCCCTGTACCGGCCAGGCAGCAGCGTCACCAAGGGCGCAGATGGTGTGACCTTCCACTTGTCCTGCAACATCGAGCAGCATATCGATTTCGCGGTGTTCAGCCTCACCTTTCGCCATGCGCTCGAGCACACGCCACATCCAGCCGGTGCCTTCACGACAAGGCGTGCACTGACCACAGCTTTCGTGACGATAGAAATAACTGATGCGGGCGATCGCTTTCACGACGTCAGTGGAATTATCCATGACAATCATGCCCGCTGTACCGAGGCCTGATTTCACATCGCGCAGCGCATCGAAATCCATCAGCATGTCTTCGCAGATGTCGCGCGGCAGAAGAGATACGGACGATCCGCCGGGAATCACGGCCTTGAGGTTTTCCCAACCACCCCGGACACCGCCAGCATGCTCTTCAAGAAGCTGACGCATCGGAATCGACATGGCTTCTTCAACATTGCACGGCTTGTTCACATGGCCGGAAATACAGAACACTTTCGTGCCCTTGTTATTCTCACGGCCAAATTGCGAAAACCACTCCGCACCGCGACGGATAATCGTCGGCGCAACGGCGATGGATTCAACGTTGTTGACGGTTGTCGGGCAGCCATAAAGGCCGGCGTTGGCCGGAAATGGCGGCTTCAGACGCGGCTGACCTTTCTTGCCCTCAAGACTTTCAAGCAGCGCGGTTTCTTCGCCACAGATATAAGCGCCGGCGCCATGGTGGATATAAACGTCAAAATCCCAGCCATGGATGTTGTTTTCGCCGATCAGTTTGGCTTCATAAGCCTCTTTGACAGCCGCTTCGAGGCGTTCGCGCTCATAGATATACTCACCCCGAAGGTAGATATAGCATTTGTGCGCCCGCATTGCATAAGACGCGACCATGCACCCTTCGATCAGGAGATGAGGGTCATGCCGCATGATATCGCGATCTTTACATGTGCCCGGCTCAGATTCATCGGCATTCACGACGAGATAATGTGGTCGGTCGCGAACTTCCTTAGGCATAAACGTCCATTTGAGGCCTGTCGGAAAGCCTGCGCCGCCACGACCGCGCAATCCGCTTGCCTTCACCTGATCGCAAATCCATTCCGGGCCGCACTCAAGCATGTCACGCGTCAGATGCCATGCACCGCGCTTTTTGGCTGCTTCCAATGACCAGTCTTCACGTCCGTAAAGATTGGTGAAAATCCGATCCTTGTCTTCAAGCACCGCTTTTCTCCCGAGATTTAAGTATCAGCTTCAGAACTAACGGAAGCGAAAAGCCCAGACCGGCCACAACACCGATCGCAAGCCAGATGATATTCCCTGTCGTCATGAACATCGCCACGCCGGCAAGAATGCAGATGGCCTCCAGCACGAACATGATGACAAGATGCTTGATCTGGTCCGGCGACAATTGAACCTTGCTCATGATTTCGCTTTCCCCGCCAGCTCAATAGCTTGCGGTATCCAGCGCTCACGTTCGACACGACCTTTGAAACTCAGATAATCGTCAATCCAGGCGATTTCCTTTTCGCCCCAGGTCGCAATCTGATGAAAATGGAAAATGCCTAGAGAATTGAGCTTACCGGCAAGAACCGGCCCGATTCCACTAATGGATTCCAGATGATCCGGCTCGCCCTTCTCCGGCTCAGAAAGCGCCTCAGGTCGTTGACGGCTTTCATTGTCCTCAGGGAGTGGCTTGCCTTCTTCGACAGCAGCGTCCGCAGCTTTCGCTTCGGCTTTCACGCTTTTCGCCTTCACGACCTTCGGATTGACGTCACCCAGGGACTTAAGTTGGGTTTCCGGTTTTTCGTCAGGCAGGTTTGGAAGTGCAGATATGCCTTTCGGAACCGACCCGTCAAACAAAGCCGGATCCTTGAGCGTCATCGCTTCGCCCTGTGGCGCAGATGTCTGACGATCAACGAATGTCCCCGGCTCAACTGCGACGCCATTCTCAAGCTTGTCGAGAATTTCTGCTAATGAGTCAGTCGTCAGATCTTCATAATAATAATCATTGATCTGAACCATTGGCGCATTTGCACAGGCACCAAGGCACTCCACCTCTTCCCATGAAAGACGACCGCTTTCATTCACCTGGAATGGCTTGCCGATCTTGCTGCGACACACGTCTTTGAGATCATTCGCGCCGCGCAGCATACAAGGTGTCGTTCCGCACAGTTGAACATGACTTTTGCCAACGGGCTTCAGCCGGAACATGGTGTAGAAGGTCGCGACCTCATAGACCCGAATGTATGGCATTTCGAGGCGTTCAGCGACTTCACGCATAGCGGGCTCAGACAACCAGCCGCCATTATCCTTCTGCGCCAGCCACAAAAGCGGAATCACAGCTGAGCGCTTTTTCGTCTCAGGATATTTACCAAGCCAGAAGCTGATTTTGTCTTCAGTTTCGTTCAGAAACTCAAACGTATCGCCACCGGCCTCAAGGTCAAAACGTCGGACTGCCATTAGCGGTCAATCTCCCCGAACACAATGTCGAGCGAACCCAGAATCGCCGAAACGTCGGCGAGCATGTGCCCCTTGCACAGATAATCCATGGCGTGAAGGTGCGGGAATCCCGGAGCACGAATTTTCAAGCGATAAGGACGGTTCGTGCCGTCCGCGACCATATAGACGCCGAATTCGCCTTTGGGCGCTTCGATCGCGGTATAGGTCTCACCCTCGGGCACTTTGAAGCCCTCAGTATAGAGTTTGAAGTGATGGATCAGCGCTTCCATGGACCGCTTCATTTCCCCGCGACGGGGTGGAGACACTTTCGTGCTTTCAGCAAGAACGGGGCCCGGCTCCATCAGCTCGATGCATTGCCGCATGATCTTCACGGACTCTTTCATCTCCTCCATGCGGCAGAGATAACGGTCATAGCAATCGCCATTCTTGCCGACAGGAATTTTGAATTCGAGCTCGTTATAGCATTCATAAGGCTGCGCGCGTCTCAGATCCCAGGCCATGCCGGAGCCGCGGACCATAACGCCAGAGAATCCCCAATCCAGTGCATCCTGAACGCTGACAACACCGATATCGGCGTTACGCTGTTTGAAAATGCGGTTATCAGTCAGCAGCGTTTCAATATCCTGCATGACCGGAAGGAATTGATCGCACCAGACGATAATATCATCCAGTAATTCCGGCGGCAGATCCTGATGAACACCGCCCGGACGGAAATAGGCCGCGTGCAAACGCGATCCGCAGGCCCGCTCATAGAACTCCATCAGTTTTTCGCGCTCTTCAAAACCCCAGGTAATCGGGGTCAGCGCGCCACAATCCATCGCCTGAGTGGTGATGTTGAGAATGTGGTTCAGGATACGGCCGATCTCGCTGTAAAGTACACGGATCAGGCTGGCGCGACGCGGAACTTCTAAACCGAGCAATTTCTCGATGGCCAGGCAGTAACCATGCTCCTGATTCATCGGCGCGACATAGTCGAGACGATCAAAATACGGCAGCGCCTGAAGATAGGTTTTGTATTCGATCAACTTCTCGGTTCCGCGATGAAGCAAACCGATATGCGGATCGAGCCGCTCGACGACCTCTCCATCCATCTCAACAATCATGCGCAGCACGCCGTGCGCCGCCGGGTGTTGAGGGCCGAAGTTGAACGTAAAGGACTGGTCGTCCGGATTGTGGGTCTGACCGTCAGCCATTTCTATGCCCCTGTATCCGCTTTTTCATCACCGGGAATGGCTGCCTGCGCGCCCTCCCAGGGAGAAAGGAAATCAAAATTGCGGTATTCCTGAACGAGCTTCACCGGCTCATAGACAACCCGCTTTTCCAGTTCGTCATAGCGAACTTCGACATACCCCGTCAGAGGGAAGTCTTTGCGCAGCGGATGCCCTTCAAAGCCATAATCTGTCAGCAAGCGACGCAGATCTGTGTTGCCAGCAAACAGAATACCATACATGTCGAGCGCTTCGCGTTCGAACCATTCGGCGCATGGAAACAGGTCAACCACACTCGAAACCGCTGTCTCGGCATCCGTCGAAATTTTTACACGAATGCGCTGGTTCATGCGCATGCTCAGCAGGTGATACACCACCTCAAACCGCTCCCGGCGATCCGGATAGTCGACACCACAAATGTCGATCAGGCTTTCGAAACGACACTGACTGTCATCGCGAAGAAACTTAATCAGAGAAGATATCTGATCCCGGACGCCAATCAGCGTCAGTTCACCATTCCTGATTTCCCACTTCTGAACCGAATGTGGCTCAGACTGTGCGATGTGATCAGCAAGATCCTGCAGACCGTCGTCCAATGCTGTCTCCTATCGCTCAATCGTGCCTTCGCGGCGGATTTTCTTCTGCAACTGAAGAAGACCGTACACCAGAGCTTCCGCAGTTGGCGGACAACCCGGGACGTAAATATCCACCGGAACAATTCGGTCACAGCCACGCACAACCGCGTAGCTGTAGTGATAATAGCCGCCGCCATTCGCGCACGAGCCCATAGAGACCACGTAACGCGGCTCAGGCATCTGGTCGTAAACCTTACGCAGCGCAGGCGCCATTTTGTTAGTCAGCGTACCCGCGACGATCATCACATCTGATTGGCGAGGTGACCCACGCGGCGCCATACCAAAGCGCTCGAGATCATAACGCGGATTACCCGCCTGCATCATCTCAACAGCACAGCACGCAAGACCGAACGTCATCCACATCAGGGAGCCTGTTCGCGCCCAGGTAATGAGATCGTCTGCAGCGGCCGTGAAAAAGCCCTTATCGGCAAGCTCGTCACTCAGACCGGCGAAAAACGGATCGTCGCCACGTACAGGGCCTGCACCTTCAACACCAGCGCGACCGGCAGACAGGGCCGGAATAATTTTGGACTGATCAGAATTGGTCACTATTCCCACTCCAGGGCGCCAGAGCGCCACTCATAAACAAAGCCCACAGTCAGAACGACCAGGAATACGATCATTGACCAGAAGCCGAGGAGACCAATCGACCCGAGCGACACTGCCCACGGAAACAGAAACGCGACTTCAAGATCGAAGATGATGAAAAGAATCGCGACCAGATAAAACCGGACATCGAATTTCAGTCGCGCATCATCAAATGCTTCAAACCCGCACTCATAAGCCGATACCTTTTCCGGGTCGGGCTTAGATGGCGCCAGAACGGTCGATGCCAGCAGAAACGCAAAACATAGAGCCAGCGCTATACCTAGAAAGAGAAGGACCGGAAGATAGTCCAATAGAAGCGGTTGGAGTTCGCTCATCACAGATCAGCCTTTATATGTGGAAGCTGGTTATTCAGGTTTTCGACCAGTTTCAACCACGCAATACGATAACCCATCGAATTCCTTAAAAAAAGTCACCGCTTTCCCCGAATTGTGATCGTCCGCTGATCATAATCAAGCACAACCAGACGCGATATCCCGCTCATACAGGAACGATTCTCTGCATTTCCCGTTGATTATCCGGAAGAAAATTCCGGTCAGATGCGCAAAATGTCGCACCCAAGACCTCTCATTTCGCTGTTTTCCGTTTTGGCGCAACCATATGCCTCTCTTGCGCATTTATTTGATACATCATACCTCTTGTGATATATAATACGAAAGATTTTTGGGAGAGAGCAGATATGGCCAGTTCGAAAACAGGCGTTCAAATTCCGGCACCGCTGCATCGCCCCGGCGATCGTCCGAACTTTGATCATCTGGATATTCCACAGGCAGGCGGTCTGCCAAAACCTGACATCTCTGCGAATGCCAGTGATCTGAAGGATCTCGCTTACGGACTGGTCCGCGTTCTCAATCACAATCACAGCGCCATTGGCGACTGGGACCCGTATCTCGACCCGAAGAGCCTGCTGAAAGGTCTCAAAACCATGGTCCTGACGCGCGCCTATGATGACCGCATGATGAAGATGCAGCGGACAAAACGCCTCTCCTTCTATATGAAGTGTCTTGGTGAAGAAGCAGTGGCAATTGCTGGCGCGCACGCTCTCCGTGAGGACGACATGCTTTTCCCATCCTATCGTCAGCAGGGCGCCCTCATTTATCGTGGTGCAGATCTTGTCGATATGATGTGCCAGTGCATTTCCAACAGCCGGGATAACCTTCTTGGCCGACAACTCCCCATCCATTATGCCCGCAAAGATCTGAACTGGTTCTCAGTTTCAGGTAACCTCGGAACACAGTTTCCACAGGCTGTCGGCTGGAGCATGGCGAGCAATCTCAAAGGCAATGATAATATTGCCTGCAGCTGGGTCGGTGATGGCACGACGGCGACTGGAGATTTCCATTCAGCCTGCACGCTCGCGTCGACCTACAATGCGCCGACCATCCTTAATGTTGTGAACAACCAATGGGCCATTTCAACGCACGAATCCTTTGCGTCGGGCGCTGCTGAAAGTTTTGCAGCGAAAGCCATCGGCTACGGTATTCCGGGCATCCGTGTTGATGGTAACGACTATCTGGCGGTCTATGCTGTCACCAAATGGGCCGCAGAACGGGCCCGTGCGGGTCACGGCTCAACCCTGATTGAAACCTTCACCTATCGGGGTGAAGCACATTCCACCTCAGATGACCCATCCCGCTATCGTCCGGCCGACGAGTGGAAGTCATGGCCGCTGGGTGATCCTGTCGAACGCTTGAAATCCTTCCTGATCGTCAATGGCGACTGGTCAGAAGACGAGCATTCGGACTGGGAAGACGAGTGCAAGGAAGAGGTGACCAAAGCCTGGAAAGAAGCGATCAGCTACGGAACGCTTGAAGAAGGCCCGCACGCGCCCACTCAGACCATGTTTGAGGATGTGTATGCCGATCAGCCCTGGCATTTGCGTCGCCAGCGCCAGGCGCTCGGAATTTAATCCTTCTGCATTCAGATCCAAGGGCTTTTAATGTCTTCCATGACCATGATTCAGGCGTTGAACAACGCACTGGATCTCAAATTGGCTGATGATCCATCGGTCGTCACATTCGGCGAAGATGTCGGCTATTTCGGCGGCGTGTTCGGCGTGACCAAGGGATTGCAGGAAAAACACGGCAGCACCCGCGTTTACGACGCCCCCATCAATGAAGGCGCGATCATCGCCATGGCGATGGGTATGGCTGTGAACGGAATGCGGCCTGTCGCTGAAATTCAGTTCGCAGACTATATTTTCCCGGGTTTCGACCAGATTATTTCTGAACTGTCTCGGATCAGGTATCGCAGCGCGGGACAATACACTGCGCCGGTGGTTGTGCGCGCCCCAAGTGGCGGCGGAATTTACGGAGGCCAGACGCACTCGATGAGTCCGGAAGCCTTCTTTACTCACATTCCAGGACTGGTGGTGATGATGCCGTCCAATCCCTACGATGCCAAAGGCCTTATGACCGCAGCAATCGAGTCCGACGATCCGGTCATTTTTTTCGAGCCAAAGCGTCTCTACAATGGCCCCTTCTACGGCGATCCCCACATGCCGTCCAGCGCCTGGTCCAAACATCCAAAGGGTGATGTTCCGGAAGAAAAATATACGATACCGATCGGCGCCGCCGACATTGTGCGTGATGGTTCCGATGTCACGGTCGTGGGTTATGGCACTATGGTACATGTCGCTCTGGCAGCGGCCGAAGAAACCGGTATTGACGCTGAAGTTATCGATCTGAGAACAATTGTTCCTTACGACATGGACGCAATTGCCAAATCGGTCACCAAGACAGGCCGCTGCATTGTTCTGCATGAAGCGCCCCGAACATCCGGTTTTGGGGCAGAATTGATCGCGCAAATTCAGGAAGAGTGTTTCTATTCCCTCGAGGCGCCCATTGTCAGGGTCACCGGCTGGGACACCCCCTACCCTCACGCCCATGAATGGAGCTATTTTCCTGGGAAATCCCGCGTCTCTCAAGCGTTAAAGTCTGTGATGGAGGCGGTCTGATGGCAGAACATACAATCAAAATGCCTGATGTCGGCGAAGGTGTTGTCGAAGCCGAGATCGTCACATGGCATGTCAAAGTCGGTGACGTGATCGAAGAAGATCAGGATGTGGTCGACGTCATGACAGACAAGGCCACCGTGGAAATCCCATCCCCTGTCAGCGGCAAAGTCGTCCGGTTGACCGGTGATGCCGGTGATATGATCCCCGTTGGCAGTGAAATTCTCGTTATCGAGACAGATGGTGATGCGGCATCCAGCGAAACGGTGAACACAGCGGAACAAACAGCCGCTGACGACAGCAAGACAAAAGACGAGAGCAGTTCAAAAGCCACCGGACCGACCCGGTCAGCTGAACAGACGACAGTGCCAACTGAAACGACGCCAGCACCCGCAAAGCGCTCCGCCCCTACTCCAGCAGCGTCCGGCACGAAAGCGCTCGCGTCACCGGCCGTTCGTCAGAGGGCGTTAGAACTGGATATCGAACTTTCGACCGTGCCCGGATCTGGCCCAGCCGGTCGCATTCTTCGCCAGGATCTGGATGACTTTGTCGCCGCAGGCGGACGAATGGCGTCTAAGTCTGGTCCGTCCAGCGCGGTTTTGAAGAAGCAGACCGGACAGACCGAACGAAAAATCATCGGACTTCGCAGAAAAATCGCCCGGAATATGGAAGCCGCATGGGCGACACCACTCATCACCTATGTCGAAGAGATCGATGTCACGGAAATCGAGAGCTTGCGACAGCATCTGAACGCTCAACGCGCGGACGAACAGCCCAAGCTGACGCTCATTCCATTTCTCGGAAGGGCGCTTATTCGGGCACTCGCAGATATTCCCCAGGCCAATGCCCACTATTTCCCAGATGAAGATCGGCTGATTGAGTTTGATGGCGTGCACCTCGGTATCGCAACCGCGACGGATAACGGATTGGTTGTCCCGGTGCTGCATCACGCCGAAGCCATGGACATCTGGGAGATGGCAGGAACACTTGCCGATCTCTCTAAACAAGCGCGGGACGGCAAGGCGTCCCGGGAGAATTTGACAGGCTCAACCATTACAATCACCAGCCTGGGCGCGATTGGCGGGCTGGTCACAACGCCGATTCTCAACCCGCCCGAAACGTCCATCATCGGCGTCAACAAGATCAGCGAGCGCGCCGTCCTTGATGGCGCAGGACGCGTGACGCCCCGAAAATTCATGAATTTATCGAGCAGCTTCGATCACCGCATTGTCGACGGATATGATGCAGCCATGCTGATCCAGAAAGTGCGGCAATTGCTCGAACACCCAGCCACACTGTTTATGTAAGGCCTGATATGTCCGAGACGAAAACCTGTGATGTTCTGGTTGTCGGTGGCGGTCCCGGGGGCTACCCGGCGGCGATCCGTGCCGGCCAGAACGGTTTGAAGACCATTCTGGTCGAAGCGGACCGTC
>CEPO01015424.1_pt1 | contig 85320 bp, 87 predicted proteins | sample 530481 | NCBI WGS metagenome assembly CEPO01 (sample SAMEA2620198, study PRJEB7988) | marine metagenome | biome: marine biome (ENVO:00000447); feature: surface water layer (ENVO:00002042); material: "saline water (ENVO:00002010), including plankton (ENVO:xxxxxxxx)" | depth 5 m
ATTCCGGGGTGATGAATTCGGGGATGTCTGCGCCGAAGCTTTCGCCCTGCGCCACGGTTTCGGCGGCGTTTTCGAGCGCTTCCTGGCGGCCGAGATTCTCGCGTTCCGCGACGTAGATCATCTCATTGGTGATGATGCCCTGAACAGCGTGCTCATACTGAGTGATCGGCGCGCGTGGTGTTTTTTGTTTTTGCTCGGTGATGTTTCCTCCAGCTGCGCTGTTCGGATCACCTGCGCCTGCACGGTCGTTTGTGTTGGTGCCCAGAATACGGGTCTTATTTGTTTGACCGCCTGCTTCGGCTGCGCCTGCGCGGTCGCTTGTGGTGGTGCCGGACTTGAAAGTCGGGTCGAAGTCCGCGGCGCGGAGGGGCTTGTTATGGGTTGGGAACTCACGGGCGAGGTATTTGCCCGTGGCTCCGCCATTATCCTCGGGCTTCACTTCGCGGCCATCATACTCAACGACGCCGCCGCGTTCCTTGACCCACTCTGTGCGGATGCGGGCCAGGCCTTTTTCGACGTTGATTTCCACATTCGGGTCTGAGTATGGACCTGAGGTGTCATACACGGGCACAGGCGGCTCGTTCGCCGTGGGGTGGAGGTCGATCTCGCGGCGCGGCACGGCAAGGCTCGGGTCCGCCTTTGGATGGGTGTAGACCTTGCGGCTGGCAGGCAGCGCGCCGGTTGTGACTTTCGGGGTCTCGAATTCGGATTGAGAAGTTGGTTTGTTCATGTCAGGTCGCCTTCAAATAGAGGAGACCCGGGGTGCGCGAGCGGTGTCTTCGTTTTCCGTCCCTACGCCGGTATTCCCGGATCAGGTTCAAAGGGTGCTGAAGTCTGCGTAACCTCATCTCAGCCGGTGCACCGGCGCCCCTCGGATAGCGTGAAGACTAGAGGAGTTGTCGGGCGATGGGAAGGGGCATTGTTTTTGTCAGACCTGCCTTGGACGGCCCGGTCCTCTACTGGAATTGGTAGGCGATGCGAGTGCTGAACTTGCTATCCACGCGGGTACCCTGATCGTCTTCGGCTGCATAGAAACGCGCATAGCTTTTCATGCTTTCGCAGGCCGTGTGATCCAAGATTGACCAGCCGCTCGTGCGCGTAATGCGGCAGTCCTCCACCCGCCCGCTTGTGCCGACAATCACGGTCAGGCCGACAGTGCCTTCCCAGCCGAGCCTGCGAGCGATCTCAGGATAGGCTTCGGCAACTTGCGTGGCCCAGCGGATTTGATTGCGGGGGCGGGCGGTTAATGTGGGGAGTGGCGGCTCGGTGGTGGCTGGCTGTGTCTCTGTCAGAACTTCAAATCGTTCCAGCGTGAGCGTCAAATCGTTTGAGTTAGAGGCCGCCCGCTTGTTACTGGCCAGTTCCAGCGTGAGGCCGTCATCTACAGGATAGTACCATTTTGCTTCATATTCCGGAGGGATATCATCTTCGCTGATGCGCCATCCGCGCAGTGCTGAGCACGCATTGAGTTGGTCTTTCAGCGACTGATAGGCGGCTTTAGCCGCTGACATACTTCCCCGTTCAGCGCCATTGACCGGAAGCTGACACGATAAACTGGTCCACCTTCCTGTGCCTTCAGGGTAGGTTTCCTGCCTTCTGTAGAGACCGCAAGGTTCATTGCTGTAGGTTTCTAGCGCGGCTCCGGAGCGATAGTTTCCGCTGTCGCTCGTTTCGAAATCAGGGTCGAGAGAGACGAAGGGCGCGTCGGCTTTTCCTTCAATTACCCACCATTCAATTTCGTCGCAGATATTGGCCTCAGCATTAGTCATGGCGAACGTGCCCAGGGTTGCCGAGATGCAGCCTGCGGTCAGTTTCTTCAACAATTTCAAATCCCCTTGTCTGGGGCGCAGGATAAAATCCGTGCTTGCAGATATTCAAGAGCTGAGCTGCATAAAGTGATGCTGATGTTAAAAATAAGCCAAATGGCTAAGTGTTTTGACTCTCCTGTCTTTGCGTAATACTAAGCCATATGGCTAACTTAAATGCGGCTGGTCCGACGAGAATTGATCTTGGGTTTCACGCGCTGGCGGATGCAACACGCCGGGCGGTGATCCAGAAACTCCATGAGGGAGAAGCGGCGGCAACAGAGCTCGCCGAACCTTTCGACATGGCGCTGCCAAGCTTCATGAAGCATCTGAAAGTGCTCGAGGCGGGCGGCTTGATCAGCACACGGAAAGAGGGGCGCAAGCGGATGTGCCGATTGGAACGAGAACAACTGGCCCGACTGTCGGGCTGGATCAATGCGTATGAAGCGGGGTGGCGAAACCGGCTCAACCGGATGGAGGCCATGTTTGAGGATAAAGGGGACAAGACATGACAGACAAGATGCTGCATCGGACGACGGTGCTGGAAAAATCATTCGCGGTTTCAGCGGCGGAGGTGTTCGCTGTCTGGGCAGAGGTGGAGAAGCGGTCGCTCTGGAATACGCCATCAGATGATGTGGTGATCAAATACACCGAGGATGACTTTTCCGTGGGTGGGAAGGATGTGTCGCTCTGTCTGGTGGGCGACCAGATCATGGCCGAAGTCGTGGGCATCTATCATGACATCGTGCCGGATGAACGGATCATCTATACAGAGATCATTAAGACCGGAGAGGGATTTGTGCTGGGCATCAGTCAGGTGTCTGTGGACATTTCTGCGTCGAACACCGGCACCAGCATGGTGGTGACGTTGCAGACCGTCGCAACAGCAGGCGCGGACGTGCTGGATGAGGTTGCAGCGGGCTGGACGGCGAGCATGGCGAAGATGGAAGCGGTTCTGGCGGGGTGATACACACGCGCAGAAAATTCTCTCCAAACAGGTGCAACCATGGCGTCGGGCGCTTTCCGGAAATGCCGATTGCAGGGATGATGCGAACACGATAGACACACGCGTCATGAGAAATCTGAACGTGTTTTTGAGTGCCTCTCTCATTCTGGGAGCAGGAAATGCGGTTGCGCAGGACGATGTCAGCGCAGATCGCCGTCTGGACCCGGTGACGGTGTCCGTCACCCGTATCGAGCAGTCTGTTTCAGATCTCCCGGCTTCGGTGTCGGTGCTGGAGGGCGAGCGGCTGGATCTGGCCTCCAGCTATCTTGGCGCGGGCGATCTGACCGACCTCGCGACCGGGGTTGAGGCGGCCATCGCCAATGGCACGCAGGTGGCGTTTCAGATCCGCGGCATCGGGGCTGTTGACCATCAGGCGCTGACGCCCTCGGCGGCGGCGGTTTATTCCGACGGCGTGTTTCTGGCGACCAATGTTCAGACCGGTCTGATGCTCTATGACCTCGAACGCGTGGAAATTCTGAAAGGCCCGCAAGGCACGCTGTATGGGAGGAACGCCTCAAGTGGTGCGGTCAACCTCGTCTCGGCACGGCCATCGGAAGACCAGTCCCGCTATGTACGTGTGGGCGCGGGCAATTACGACCGGTTTGACGCAGCGGCAGCCATTGGTGATGCGCTGACAGAGAGCGTGAGCTATCGATTGGCGGGCAGTTATGTGAGCCGGGGGCCTGTTCTGGACAATGTGTCGGGTCCTGAAGAGGCGGGTGGCGAGACCGATCAGTTCGGGCTGCGCGGCGGCCTCTTGTTTGATCTCGACGCGAGCCATGTGTTTCTCAGTGCGCATTATGAAGAAGATAATGGCATCAACACCATGCCGCGCAATGACAGTTTAAGCGTTGGCGATTTCGAAATCTCGAGCGAAGGCGAGGGTATTCAGCCTACGGACAATGCGTTTTATGGGGCCTCGGCAGAATATGTTCGAGAGCTGGGCAATTGGACTCTGTTCTCCCTTACCGCGATTGAGGGCTATGAACAGAATTACGGCTTCGATTTTGACGGCACACCTGCGCCGTTTGGCAATCCAAACCTCAATGCGAACCTCTCATATAACAGGGACTATGTTCAGCTATCCGAAGAATTGCGGCTGACCGGCGACACGGGCTATGGCACGGCGCTTTATGGATTGGCGGTTTCGGCTGATGAGTTTCAGCAGCGCTATACCATCTGGTGTGGCGAGCTGGACCCACAAACGCTGATCGGCACATGTCCGTATGTTGGTGCGCCAGGGCGGGTTGGGCCGACACCCGCAAGCTCCGGCAATGCCATGACCCTGGTGACGGATATCGACCAGACGCGGGAAACCATTGCGGTGTTCACCAGCCGTCAGATTGATCTCTCAGACGCGCTTCAATTCACGATTGGCGCGCGGCTGACCGATGAGACGATAGAGGGCAGTGGTCAGGGCGTTCACGTGTTTGATGACGGGGTGGTTGGGTTCAACAATCGAGACGGCTTAGGCCCGGCGATTGGCGCCAACACGATCAGCGAGACACGGCTGTCCGGAAACATGGCCCTGTCTTACGACCTGACTGCCGGTATGGCGTATGCGAGCCTGTCTAATGGCTATAAGTCCGGCGGATTTAATGGTGAGGTCGCGAACAATGCGGCCCATTACAGTGATGAAGGTCTGTTTGGCGCAGAAGAAGTGACGGCCTGGGAAATCGGGTTCAAGTCGGCCCCGAACCCGCGATACAGCTATAGCCTTGCGGCCTTTTATCTCGATTATAATGACCCGCAGGCGCGTATTTTTGTGTCATTCGAATTGCCGGATGGCTCGCAGATCACATCGAATTCGCTGTCCAATCTGGATGAAGCGGTGTCATACGGCTTTGAGGCAGATTTCAGCTGGCGGCCGATGGACGCGCTGACAGTGACAGGTGGGCTGACGCTCAACGAAACAGAAATTAATCAGACCTCGGACATTGGCGGAAATGCGGCACTGTTCGATGGCAATCCGCTGCCCTTTGCGCCCGATACCTCGCTGACATTGGGCGGCAGCTATGCGTTTGATCTGACCGATCAGGTGTCCGCGCTGGCCTCCGTTCACGGCAAATATCGTAGCGATTACTTCCTTGATGCCGAAGGGCTGGAGGCGCGTAGCCAGGATGGGTTTACCACGCTACAGGCGGCGCTGGATTTCGGCTTCGCAGGCAGCGATGTCACCTTGAGTGTTTGGGGACGAAACCTGACGGATCAGGATTATGCCGTCTCAGGCTATGGCTTTATCGGGTATAATACATTCCGGTCTGAGCCGCGCACCTTTGGGGCTTCAGTGGAGTATGCGTTCTGAATGAGGCGTGTCTGGCCGTGTGATCAGGCGGCGGATGCGGGGGCCGTCCGCAGCGCTTTCTCGATAAAGGAAGCTGCGGTTTTATAGTCCGGCTCATCGCGCCAATCGCCCAGAAGCGTCGGTTCAGGGCGGATGTTGAGCGCACTCACCCGGCCGAGCATGGGCAGGGATTCGCCCATGATCCGGACGCGTTTCTTGTCAGGACAGTGAACGCTTTTGACATCTTTCAGGCTGACCCAGCGCACCCGTTTGTTCGGTTTGGTGGTGATCCAGAACAGGCGCTTGTTCGAGATGGCATGGGTCACATCTTCTCGTCGGCTCAAGTCGTAAATGAAGGCGCACAGGAATAGGATAGGCAGGCACAGCATCAGCCAGAACATCCAGTCGCCATGCATGCCGTTCGAGCTGGCCTGATAGGTTTGCCACGCCATCAAAAGGCCAATCACGCTGCCAATGAGCGTGTCCCAGGAGACGGATTTGGGGCGTGGTTTGCCTGTCCAGAGTAGCGTTTCGCCCTGCGCGAGTTCCGTTTGGAGTGCCGCGGAAACGGTTTCATTTTCGGACACGGGTTTCTCCTGCGCTTCGCCCTGGCGAGTGTCTGGGTATGAGCTACGACACCGGCGTTAACTCTAATGCGAATTGGCAGGTTGGGAAAGCAATTTGCCGGCCGCTTGGCGGATCGATTGCTCTCTCCACACGACCACTCTATCAGGGAGCAATGAAACTCGCCGACTATCTCAAACGCATTGATTATACTGAACCGGTTCGCCCGGATCTGGCGACGCTGAATGCGTTGATTGAGGCGCATGTGCGCGCCGTGCCGTTCGAGAATCTCGATGTTCACGCCGCAAGGCCTGTCCTTTATTCGGCTGAAGCGGCTTATGATCAGATCGTTGCGCGAAAGCAGGGCGGCTGGTGTTACGAAATGAATGCCGTGTTCGGCTGGGCGCTTGAGACAATCGGCTTTGAGGTGGTCCGGCTTGCCGCAGGCGTGAGGCGAGCTTCGCTTGGCGATGAAGCGCTTGGAAATCATCTTTGCCTTATGGTTCGTCTGGGTGCGGACTATTTGGTTGATGTCGGCTTTGGCGGGTCGCAGATTTCCGCAATCGCGATCGAGGAAGCGGAGACCCTGCACCGGCCTTTACGGATGGCGTTGGTGCCGATTGGGGGCGGGCTATGGCGTCTGCACGAGGGCGGCTGGGGCTCGGCCATGAGCTATGATTTCAGGCCAGAGGCGGGAGATCATGCGTTGCTCGCTCAGCGGCATGAGGAGCAGATCACAGACCCCAACTCGATTTTTCGGAAAACGCTGGTCGCGAAAATGAGACGCGGGCGCGGGTATTACACGCTGCGAGGTCGGATGTTGGACATCAACTGGCCAGGCCGGAAGGAAAGCCGCGAGATCGACACGAGTGAAGACCTTGCGGACGTCCTGAAAGAGATTTTCGGACTTGCTGAGCCCGACCTCAACGCGTTGTGGCCGCAAATCTGCGCCCGGCATAAACAGGTGTTTCCGCATACGGTGCGATAGCAATTATGGCTGCGGGATCAGAGCTGATCGGCTTCAATCACCGCATTGAGGCGTGCGCGGACCTCAAAAAGCTCGGCGTTTTCAGGCAGGTCTGGCAACGCATCGAGCAGGACAAGCCCGTCACGGGCGATATCTGTTGGAAAACTTGAGGGCGGGACACTTCCGTCCGGGAAGGGAAGGTCGGGGTTATCCAGAGCGCGCTCGGCCAGGAGGGCCCAGTTTTCAGCCATCGCAATCGTTATGGATCGGGCAGAATTCGGGCAAACCCGGCGAAGCGCGTCGGCGCGGTAATTGAGCGGGATAAAGCCAACAGCAAACCGTTTGATTTGCGGGTCGTCGACGAATTCCTTTAGGGATCGGGCGTGCCAGTTGAGTTCGTCGACGAGAACGTCATCATCAGGGTACGGACAGTTTGAAAACATTTCGAGTGAAAACGCAGGATACGAATTCCCTGTCAGAGCGTATTGAAACATGGTCGGCCAGATAAAATTCGGAAGCGTTTCTCTCAGATCAGCCAAAACACTGCGTGACTCGTCTGAGGTGTCGCAGAGGGTTGGCGTGAGTGGATTGTCCTGCTCGCACGCATAGAAAGCGAATTCTGCGTTCGTGTAGGAGGCATAAGCCAGATCTGCGAGCTGAGCTTTTTCTTGGATGTTATGGACATCATAGGCGATGCCAACCAGAAAATCAGTCAGTTTTCTTTGTACGGCGCGGTTATAGCCGCAGGAATCGAGGAGCGTTAGTGTCTCAGCGACCAGCGGATCCTCTGTTATGGGCGGAGGAGTAAAATCGGGGTTTTGTTCGCCCGCATTGAGCCGGTCCATCACGCCCGCTTGCAGCGTGTCCATACGCTCTTTGATGTTGGCCGGACAGACGGGCTCTTCCTGCTGCGCGAGGGCCGTGGGGGCTGCGAAGACCGCAGCGATCAAACCCAGACAGGGGATCAGGCGGCGGATCGATTTTGCAGGGATCATAACGGACTCCGGTTTGAACTTGACGTCTGTCTGGCGTTTGAACTTGACCGAAATCAGGCACGGACAAGGTGATATCTCAGCATGGGGTTTTCGCTAAAGCCTTGGTATGCATGCTGATTTCCGGGTAGGCTGTCAAACAAAGCGCGCAGATGGTTCAGTCTGGCAAAGATATTTTCCGGGCCCGTGCACGGACAGAAGCCGCCGGGTCTTTCAACGCATCAGCGTGTGCAGCCTGCGCAGCCGGCTTAAAGGCCGTGTGATAAATCGCGAGACGGCAGAGGGCATTGACGGCCCAGGCTCTGAGAAAGGGTCGTTTATGGCCGAGATAAGTGTCAAAAAAGCGGGCAAGTTGGGCCGGGTCGGTGCTGCCTCCCGGATAGTGGTCGAATGCCTGCAGGAGGTGCAGTGCCGCGCCCCAGTCTGTGATCTGGTCGAGCACAGGCAGAAGCTGGTCGAGTTCTGCCGGGGTTATGGTTTTGGCGGTTCTGACATGATCGAGCCAGATCCATGATGCGCCGCGCTGGATGAGCGGGGCAAGGTCAGCCATGAGATGCAGGCAGGCGAGATGAAAGTCCGGATCGTCTCGAAATCCCGCAGCGGTCTCGGACAGATAGCTGACGGCATTGCCGTCGAAATCAGCAAGCTTTGCGCGGAGGCTGTCGATGTCTGGCGGGGGCGTCATCCGGATCTCTTGAAATAGCAAAGCGCGTCGCGTGCGCAGGCGGCGATCTCAGCCGGAATGGGCTGGTCAAGCGGTATCCGGATTTCCCGGTTTCCGACAAAGTGAAGGTCGGGATAGGCGGCGCGCCTGCGCTCGATGAGATGGGTCTGGCAGTTCACAAACAGGCTGATGCTGTCTGGTGTTTTGTGTTTCCAGGCGAGCTGGATCGCAGTGCCGGTGCGAGGTCGGATGGGGGCAAAAGAGGGCTCACCCCATTTGAGAGATTCTGAGAGACCGCCCGTTTCAGGCAAATCATCAGCCATGAGGAAGAGCAGGTCTCGCAGGCTTCGAAAATGCGTCTGAGCGGCGGGAGGCCAGGCAGCAAGCAGATTATCGAAGTCAGGTCTGCTGCCCATCGTGTCAGAGATTGTCCTCTGCGCCTTCGAACAGCATCTCAAAGCGTCGTTCCGAGATTGACCGCACACTGAAGACCGGCGGTTGGAAGATCGCATTCATTTGGTCGGCCGCTGGGAATTCCCCTTTGCAGAGACAGCCGAGTTCAGCAATTTCCGGGTTTCGCTCGGCGGAAATCTCAAGGCTGTCGCGCAGCACTTTGCCCTGTTTGAAGTGTTCGACCATGCGCGTGACCTTCCGGTCGGGCTGGACCTCATAATAAATCAAATCCGGGTCGTCTGGGTTCTCGTGTCGCCAGGTGACGGCGAGATAGTCGGTCAACGTGTAGTGTCCCTGTCTACAAATGATGTGTACATTCGGTTGTGCATGGGACCGCCAGTCTTTTCAACAGGGTGTCGAGGCTGGAGTTAAGTTTTTACAGGCTCTGCTGGAGCAAGTTTCCGGATAGCAGCCTCAGCGCCGTCAACATCCTCAATCAACATCATGTAGAAGGCGTTTTCCTGTCCTTTATCGCCGCGACGGCAGACCAGGATCTCCTCATCGCTGTTAAGGTCGACCAGCGCGCCAATATCTGCGGCGGGCATTTCGTCTGCGATGTCGCCATTGGCCAGCACGGCGAGCAGCCGCTGATTGGTGACGGCATAGGCCAAGGGCACTCGCTGGATAAGTGGTGGCTTTAGAACGCCCCGAAGGCTGATGAAGCCGTACCAGAAGAAGACGAGCGCCAGCACGATCACCACAGGAGCCGCAAAGGAGAGAAGCAGGTAATTCTGCTCGCCCAGAAGTTCGAGACCCTTGGCAGCGCCCCAGCCTGCGAACCAGAGACCGAAGATAAACGAGATTACGGCCAGTGCGGTCGAGCGGAGCGGCGTACGAATGTCGGCGCTGGTCAGCGTTTCGGGCGTCAGAGTCTCGGACCAAAGCACGGTTTCGTCGGCTTGAAGCACGCTTTGAATTAGGGGGGAGGCGGTCATGTGGCGGCAGTTTTCCCTGTCGAACTCGATCAAGGCCCGTTCTGCAATTCTCTGGAGGGCGTGTACAGAGAATTCAGAGCCTTACGTCCGGGCGCGTCTAACCGTGCGAATGCCGGACAGCACCAGACTGACGATTTGTTCGACATGAACCGGCATGGCCATGATGGCGCCCAGAAGGAGGCCCGGCCAGATGGTCGCCAGAGTAGGCCGGTCGAGAAGCGAGACTCCAAAAAAGGGGAAATAGATGGTTGCGCCGAAGCTGACCATTACAATCATCCGCCCCAGCCAGCGGCCAGCCGTGTATGGCGCGATGGCTGCGTGGGCGAAGGCGGCGGTTGTGCCAAGATACAGACAGGTTTCCATCTGGCTTTGACCGCTCATCGCCCAGATGAAAACAAAAACGAACACGCCAATCGCGCAGATCAGCATAAGAAGCGCCCGGGTGATGGAGTATGGCGTGATAAGCATTCGTCAGTCCCTCTCGATATGAGGTTAGCAAAGCGGCGCTGGCGTCGCGTTAAGCGGAAGCATGAAAATTGACGGGTTCACCCACAGGATGATTGACGGACCTTCCGACACAGACAAATCTGGCGTCAGGTCTTTGGGGGAAATGGAATGCGGTTGCTTGTAAGTCTATTTGTGGGTGTGTTGCTGCTTGCTGCGTGTTCCACATCAAGCGAAACGCCGGCCGAACCGCCTCCGCCCATGCCTGAGATGAGCAATCCCAGAGATTTTAATGATGCCGATCGCGATGCCTGCGCCGCTGCGGGCGGATTTTATGAACGCGCCGGCATGCTCGGCTGGTATCGCTGTACGCAGCAATTCGCTGATGGCGGACAATTCTGTCGTGACGGGTCTGAATGCAGTGGTCGTTGTATGGCGCCAGACGGTCCGCGCATGGATGAGAATGGAGAGATGCTGCCAGTGACCGGCGTTTGCGCGCGGACGGACAATCCGTTCGGGTGCTATTCGACGGTTAAAGATGGGTATGCGACGTCAACAATCTGTGTGGATTAGATCGCGATAGCACGGCCGCGTTTTTCTGCCCTGGCGATCCATCGGCTGATCTTTTCAGGCTTTGCCGATTTCGCTGATCCGAATTGGTGGCATTTGACAGGTTTCACCCCGGCAAACTTCAAAACCAGATTGACCACCTGATTTTGCGCAGGCCTGCCATAAGCAAGGCGATCAAAAAAATCTGGAGCATCTGCCGTGATGAAGACATCGGCAGACCGGCCTTGGAGGAGCTTGTCCCACCAGGGGTCATCCTCATGGTAATTCATGGCAAAACCCGGCAGATAGGCGCGATCGAGCACACCCTTCATCTTTGCGGGCATCCCGCCCCACCATTGCGGATAGAACCAGGCCAGATGTTCCGCCCAGAGAATGTTTTCGCGCCATTCCTCGAGGCAGGGTTCCAGTTCCTTGCGCTGTTTATAGCCGTTCGTGAGATCGGGATCAAAGCTCATCTCATCGAGGTTCATGCGGCGGATCTCAGTGCCGCCGATTTCAGCGCCGCGTGTATAGGCATTGGCGAGCGCGGAAGAGAGTGAATTTTGCGCCGGATGTCCTACCCAAACAAAGATGCGATCTGCCATCTTGCCCCCAGAATGTCCCGGTTTGTGCAAATACACCATTCAGGGGAAAATTGAAGCGTATAAGATGTCCGATGCAAAATTTTTTTGTCATTGCTTCCAAGGCAATCAAAGCGCTGAGCTGATGACCTTTCACAAGCGCGTGCGTCCGCTTGACGGGGTTTGGTTTGAGTGACTTCCTTTCGACAGGTCCGTAAGAGGCCATAGGGAGATCATCATGAAATTTCAGACATCAGTCAGTTCCGTTGTGACAGCGCTGGGCGCAGCATTTGTGCTTGCCTCCTGTCAGACCGTCGCGCCAGCTGAGCCGCTCAGCCTGAGCGCTGCGCCGTGTACACCGCCGCCGGTGGATCGGTGTGTGAGGGGTGAGGAGTGCGGCGCGCTTGTGACGGAGCAGGGCCCCGCCGTGAACCCGGAAACGGGGCGGAATTACTATCTCGATTATTCGTGTGATCTGAAAGCAGGCCAGAAGGTCAATCTGGTGCTGAACCTTCATGGCGGCGGATCCTATGGTAATTGGGAGCGCCATTACTTTCCGATTGTCGACTTTGTAGAAGATTATGATCTGGTCGTTGCGACACCAAACGCACCGCCGCAAAGATGGGCTGAAGTGGATGATGTGCATCTGCAGACCATCGTGCAGCAAATGATCGACGAGATCGGTGCAGACAACATCAACACGTTCTGGCTGGCCGGTCATAGCCAGGGCGGCATGACCTCGCGTCGGATTATCTGTTCAGACTTCTTCGCCGACAAAGTGGACGGCATGCTGAGCCTGTCTGGCGGTCGGGTTAGTCGTGCGCAAATTTCGCCGAATTTTTATCGTCCGAGCCGGGGCGAGACCGGGCCGCGCAACCGGCCTGAACCACCGCCGGAAGTGCTGCCGGAATGTGAGTTCAGCCATATCTATACCACTGGCGAGCTGGAGATTGTTGAGCTGCCGGATACCTCGAAATGGGCGGAGCGGTTCGGCTGTGATGCCCGCGTGAAAGAGGATGACGTGGTTGACACCGAAGAAGGCTATGTCTTCGACTCACTGGCGCAGGCAAATCCAAATCCTGTCTGGGGACTGATGCCGGGACCAGGGACCGCGGAAGTATTCGTCTATCCAAATTGCGATGGCGGCAAAGTGGTTGCGGATGTGATCCGTCTGGATAAAGGGCATACGGAAGGCCTCGAGCCGAAGGTGACTGAGAAGCTGGTCCAGTTGATGGTCAGTGCGCCAGGGGGGAAGATCGCGGCCTCTGAGGGCTGATGCGCGCCACCGATGTAAGGTCGAAGAAGGGCGGCGACAGTCGCCCCTTTTTATTCGAGCCGAATTGACTTGCGTGTTGAGGTGATTGTCAGACATGATCCTGCCAACCGACAGGTTCGGGTCTGAGAAGGGGAAGACTGAGATATGACTGCGATTGAAGTGTTCGGCCTGTATGTGGGCCTGTTTGGCCTGCTATTTATTATTCTCAAAGGCAATGTCGGACGTTTGCGCGTTCAAAAGCGTGTCGACCTTGGGGATGGCGGGCATGACCCGGTCTATCGGGCGATCCGGGCGCAGGGGAATGCCGTGGAAGACGTGCCGATCTTTCTGATCGGTCTGGGCACGCTGGCACTGCTCGGCGCGAGCCCGCTGCATATTCACATCCTGGGCGGGGCCATGCTGTTGGGCCGTGTTCTGCACGCGGCCGGGATCACGCAGATGCCCGGGCTTGGATGGGGGCGACTGGTCGGCACTGTTCTGACGGTGTTCACAAAGCTTGGAACGGTAGGCTCAGTCTTTTGGCACGTAATGGCCTGACAAGGCCCGCGCTGGGTTTTAAAGAATGGACTGCCCCGTGCTTTCCCAGTCTTTCATGAAGGCTTCGAGGCCTTTATCCGTGAGCGGATGATTGAAGAGCTGGTGAATGACTTTGGCCGGGATGGTGGCGACGTCGGCACCCATTTTGGCCGCTTCCAGGAGATGGATCGGGTTGCGGATGGAGGCCACCAGAACTTCGGTTTCGATGGTCGGATACATGGAGTAAATCTGGCAGATGTCGGCAATCAGATCCATGCCGTTCGAACCGATGTCATCGAGGCGACCGACAAAGGGTGAGATGAAGGTGGCGCCAGCCTTGGCCGCCAGAAGCGCCTGATTGGCCGAGAAGCACAGAGTGACGTTCGTTTTGATATCCTTCTGGCTGAGTGCGTAACAGGCTTTGATGCCGTCAAAGGTCAGCGGCAGTTTGACTGTGATGTTGTCCGCGATTGATGCGAGTTTTTCACCTTCTCGGATCATATCGGCCGCATTGGTGGCCGTCACTTCACCAGAGACAGGGCCCGGCACGAGGACGCAGATTTCTTCCAGCACCTGAAGGATGTTGCGACCGGATTTGGCGATGAGCGAAGGATTGGTTGTGACGCCATCCAGAAGCCCGGTGTCGAGCAGGCCTTTGATTTCGTCCACGTCTGCGGTGTCGACAAAAAACTTCATGATTTCGCTCGCTTGTCTCGATTGACTGTCGTTATCCGTCTTAGTCGGAATCGACGGAGTCTGAAAGGGAGGAAGGGCGGACAACGCCTACGACGGGGCCCATAGCGGGACCTATATCGCTGCGATCATTGGCTTTGTCGTAGAGGCGGGAGATTGAACCGTCGAGATAAAGCGCGTTTTCACAGCCGAGCTCATCACGAAAGAAACTGGCAAAAGCGTGAAACGTCACCCAGCCATCGCTGAGGACGAAGTAAAGACGGTTGAAGTCTTCGTCGATGCCGACACCGTTCCGGCGTTTGAAGCTGGTGCTCTCTGGATTGAATTTCGGGTGAAGCTCATTGTCGATTACCAGCATGGGGCCGGACTGAGTGGCATAATTCACGACATCATGCGCCATGCGGGATTGATAAGCGTTCGTCTCCAGAACATGCGTGCCTTTCAGGCCATCCTCCTGCCAGATGACGAACACGCCATTTGGCAGGAGGTGGAAATTGCCATAGCCCTCGCCGGTTTGCAGCGGGGCGAGTTCTTCCCCGTTCTCCATATAGAGGCCAACGGGTGAACGGTCCTCATGATACATGCCGGCATTCATGGCGAAAATCAGCGTTTTATCCTGCTCGGCGAGCGCGGAATTGATGGCGTCGAACTCACCATAGGGTGCGCCGCTTTCGTCATTGAGGAAAAGGCGCAGGCCGGGATCGTCGCGGTCGAAGCTGCAGACGGTGAGGCTCGCGCCATCATGCTTCTGGCGTTCACAAGGCGAGGCGAATTCCGCTGGTGCAGGCGGGGTAACTGGAAAGTGGGCGAGCGGCAGATCGCTTTGCAGAACAAGTGCGACACACGGAAAAAGGAGTTCCAACATGCGTGGATTCTAGCAATCGAACTGGTGAAGCGAAACTTTGATCTGCAGCTTAGTCTTGGGTCTTCTTCATTTTAGGGAGTTCGAAATAAACTTTGCTGTCTTTTTCAATGATATAAAGGTCGTCACCTTCCGCGATATTAAGCTCCCGGACTGCGCGGTCTGAAAATATCAAGCACGTTTCGCCGTCGATCAACTCGATGTGGCCACCGATAAAGCTGTCCATTCATACACCAGAATTGCTATTTATGATTGTATTACACGGTTTTGTACTTTCAATCAAGCAGCCCCAGCTCTCTCTGTTTCTTCTTCGTCAGGCCGCGACCGACAAGGGTATAGCTGTCCCGGATATAAGTGAGGAGTTCCGCATCCGACATGGTCTCGTCTGTCATGCGCTGGATCCAGCTCATGCCGCGTGAAGCCAGGTGAGAGGCACCCTGCAGGCCGGGTTGTTCTTTCAGAATATCAAACCCCATCCAGGTGACTTTGAAGCTGGCTGAGGAAAGCACGCCATCCTGATCGCGAGCGATGACATAGACTTTGCCGCCGATCTTCCAGACATGCGCGCCGCGCCATTGCACCACATGGGTTGAGTGTGGGAGCGCGCCACAAAATGCATTGAACTCGTCGAGGGTCATTGCCTCAGCCTAACATGGCCCGGGATTCTTCGGAACACAGGCGTGGGTGCGGTCGTTGGTTTCCCATAAGGGCGCTGCCCCGTTGCGGCGCGACCAAAAAGAAGGAGACATACATGTCACTGAAGAATTTGAAAGACGTTTATATCGACCAACTGCAGGACGTTTATAGCGCCAACACGCAGGCCGAAAAAGTCACCCGCAAACTGGCCGAAGTGGCCAAGAACCCGGAGCTGAAACAAGCGCTGAACGATGGCGTCAAAGGCATTCAGGACGGTAAAGCCGCCCTCGAAGGCATTCTGGAAGATCATCAGGCCGACCCGAAAGGCGAGTTCTGCAAGGGTATGGAAGGCCTTGTGAAAGAGGCTCATGCCCATGGCATTGAACAGGAATTTTCCGACGATGATGCACGCGATGCGATGATCATCACACAATATCAGCGGATGGCCCATTATGGCATGGCGGGCTATGGTTCGTGTGCGGCGTTCGCACGTCGTCTGGGCCTCGAGGATCAGGCCAAGACTTTATACGAATGCCTCGACAACACCGTCGGCGGTGACAAGCACATGACCATGATCGCGGAGACCGGCGTCAATGAGCATGCGGCTTAAGCAGACGCGTTGATTAGACGAAAAAGGCGACCCGAGGGTCGCCTTTTTTGTGTTTATCAGGCGACCGCTTCGGTCTCCACGGGTACGTCGAGGCGGTTCTTCATTTCGTGCGGTACGATCTGCCAGAAATTCGGAAGCTCGGTTTCCCACTGATCGAGGATTGTGTAGGCGCGGCGGGAATCTGTCCGTGAATGATGCTCCTCAATCATGGATTTGAGCATGTCCTCATAATGCTTGGACTGCACACGATACCAGCCGACCGAATCCGGATTCACGACCTTTTCGAACCGGTTTTTCGGATCGTAGACAAAGGCCATGCCGCCCGACATACCGGCGCCGAAATTGTCACCGACATCACCAAGGATGACCGCAACGCCGCCTGTCATATACTCACAGCCATTCGAGCCGCAGCCTTCGATGACGGCTTTTGCGCCGGAGTTCCGCACGGCGAACCGTTCTGCGGCCTGACCGGCGGCAAAAAGATTGCCCGCCGTCGCGCCGTAAAGGCAGGTATTGCCGATAATGGTGTTGTCCCAGGCTTCAGAGGTGAGATGGGCAAAGGGCTTGAGGATGATGGTCGCGCCCGAAAGCCCCTTGCCAACATAATCGTTGGAATCGCCGGTGACTTCGAGGGTCAGCCCTTTCACAGAAAAGGCGCCGAGTGACTGCCCCGCAGAGCCGCGCAGCGAAATCCAGAGACGATGCTCAGGCAATTCGCCTTCTTTGAAGTGACGGACAATCTCAGACGAGGCGCGCGTGCCGATGGCACGCTGAACGTTCTTCACGCCATAGGCCAGCTGCATTTTCTCGCCCCGTTCGAAGAAAGGCTGTGCGTCGCGCAGGATCTGGTGATCCAGTGTTTCGGCCACTTCGTTCCGGTGGGTTGGTTTATAGGTGATCGGGCGATCCTGCTCGACCTTCACCAGAAGCGGGTTGAGATCGAGGTCATCAAGGTGGGCGGCACCGCGCGAGACCTGGCTGAGGAGGTCCGTCCGGCCAATCACCTGGTCCAGGCTCTCAAAGCCAAGCTCGGCGAGGATTTCGCGGACTTCCTCGGCAATGAAGCTCATCAGATTGACGACTTTGTCCGGCGTGCCGGTGAATTTGGCGCGCAGGGCCGGGTCTTGCGTACACACGCCGACCGGGCAGGTGTTTGAATGGCACTGACGCACCATGATACAGCCCATAGCGACGAGGGACGCCGTGCCGATGCCGTATTCCTCAGCGCCCAACATGGCCGCCATAACGATGTCACGGCCCGTGCGCAGGCCGCCATCGGTCCGCAGGGTGACCTGATCGCGCAGATTATTCAGCGAGAGCACCTGATGGGCTTCCGCAAGGCCGATTTCCCATGGCAGGCCGGCAAACTTGATCGAGGTCTGAGGGCTGGCACCTGTGCCGCCTACATTGCCTGCGATGAGAATGATGTCGGCCTTCGCCTTGGCAACACCCGCCGCAATTGTGCCAACGCCAGAGCGGGCAACGAGCTTCACACAGACGCGCGCAATCGGGTTGATCTGTTTCAGGTCATAGATGAGCTGAGCGAGATCCTCGATTGAGTAGATGTCATGGTGCGGAGGCGGCGAAATCAGGGTAACGCCCGGCGTTGAGTTCCTGAACTTCGCGATCATCTCCGTGACTTTGAAGCCGGGCAGCTGTCCGCCTTCGCCGGGCTTTGCGCCCTGGGCCACTTTGATTTCTATCTCGCGACATTGGTTGAGATATTCAGCGGTGACGCCGAACCGGCCAGAGGCCACCTGCTTGACCGCAGAGTTCGGGTTATCGCCGTTCGGCAGAGGTTTGTAGCGGTCACGATCCTCGCCACCTTCACCGGAGACGGATTTCGCGCCGATCCGGTTCATGGCGATGTTGAGGGCGCCATGGGCCTCGGGCGAGAGCGCGCCGAGCGACATGCCGGGGGTGAGGAAGCGTTTGCGGATTTCGTTGATGGATTGCACCTGATCAAGCGGAATGCTCGCATTGGCGTTTTTGAAGTCCAGTAGATCGCGCAACTGAACCGGATCCTGCTCCCGCAGACCGTGCGAATAGGCTTTGAAGCGGGAATAGCTGCCTGTGTCACACGCCGATTGCAGTTTGTGGATGAGTGCACCGTCGAGTGCATGACGTTCGCCATTTCTCCGTATACGGTAGAAGCCGCCAATTGGCAGAGCGACAACGTCTTCATCATAGGCTTTGGCATGAATTTCGACAGCTTTGTGCTCAAGACCGGCAAGGCCGATACCTGAAATCCGGCTGGTCATACCCGGGAAGTATTCGGCGACCAGCGCACGGGAAAGGCCGAGAGCTTCGAAATTATATCCACCCCGGTAAGACGAGATGACCGAAATGCCCATTTTTGAGAGAATCTTCAGAAGCCCGGCTTCAATCGACTCCTTGAAGCGCCGCACGCACTCATTCAGCGACAGATCACCGAACAGACCCTTGGCGTGACGCTCTGCAATACAATCCTGCGCAAGATAAGCGTTCACACAGGTTGCGCCGACCCCGACCAGCACTGCGAAGTAATGCGTATCCAGGCATTCGGCCGACCGCACCGTGATGGAGCAGAAAGAGCGAAGCCCCTGTTTGACCAGATGAGACTGAACGGCAGAGGCCGCAAGGATCATCGGGCAGGCAATTCGGCCTGGTCCCTGTTTCTCATCGGTCAGGATGACATGTTCATGGCCTGAACGGACGGCGTCTTCAGCTTCCTGCTGGATACGATCGAGACAGGCGCGTAGTGCGACACCAGCCTGTGCGTCTTTCGCAGGCGGCTCGAATGTGCAGTCGATAACGGCAGCGCGTTCGCCGAGCATGGCCATAAAGCGCTTATACATGCCGTTCGAGAGCACAGGGCTTTCGAGTACATACACATCGGTTTGGGTGGAGTCTGAGGCCAGAATGTTGCCGAGATTTTTGAACCGCGTTTTGAGCGACATGACCCGGTCTTCCCGGAGCGGGTCGATAGGCGGGTTGGTCACCTGGCTGAAATTCTGACGGAAGAAGTGCGACAGCGGACGATAGGTGTTTGAGATCACCGCCGGAGGCGCGTCATCGCCCATGGAGCCAATCGCTTCTTTGCCGGTTTCCACCATTGGGGCGAGGATCAGCTCCATGTCTTCCATGGTGAAACCGGAGGCGAGCTTGCGCTGACGGAGTTCGTCAGTGTTTTCACTGGTGAGCGGTTCTTCGCCTGGTCCGATTACTGGTTCGAGTTCTTTGACGTTCTCAAGCCATTCCAGATACGGATGGTCGTTGGCGAGGCGTTCGACGATCTCGCGATGTTCGTAGAATTTGTTTTCTTCGATGTTCGCCGCGATCATGCCGCCCGGCTGAACCCGGCCCTTGCGGACGATGGCATCTTCATCGAGCGGGCACATGCCGGATTCCGAGCCAACCGCGAGGATATTGTCCTGGGTGAGGGCGTAGCGCATGGGGCGGAGACCGTTACGGTCGAGCCCTGCAATTGCCCAGCGTCCATCAAAGGCGGCGATCGCGGCAGGGCCATCCCATGGCTCCATGACGGAGTTACAATAGCTGTAAAGCGCAGCATGGGCATCCGGCATGACGGAATCGCGCTTCGACCAGGCTTCCGGCAGAAGGAGCGCTTTTGACATGGGCGCTGTGCGGCCCGCTTTGACGAGGATTTCGAACACAGAGTCGAGCGCAGCGGAGTCCGACGATCCGGCCTGAATAACCGGCTTCAGATCCTTTTCATGGCCTTCAAACGCGTCGGCGACCATGCGGATCTCATGGCTTTTCATCCAGTTTTCATTGCCGCGAACTGTGTTGATTTCACCATTGTGAGCCAGCATGCGGAACGGCTGAGCCAGCCACCATTGCGGGAAGGTGTTGGTGGAATAGCGCTGGTGATAAATCGCGACGGCAGAGACGAAGCGTTCGTCTTTGAGGTCAGGATAGAAATTGTCGATGTCCTCAGCGAGGAACATGCCTTTATAAATCAGGTTACGCTGTGAGAGCGAGCAAACATAGAAACTCGGAATGCTGGCTTCGCGTGCCCGGCGTTCAATCCGGCGACGGCACACATAAAGCGCACGCTCAAGATCGGCGCGCGACCGGTCGTTCGGGTCGTAGAACAGAACCTGCTCGATTTCCGGGCGGGTATCATTGGCTTTTTGTCCGATTACGGATGGATCGATGGGCGGCTGGCGCCAGCCATAAATATAAAAGCCGAAACGCAGGATTTCTGCTTCAACGATCGTCCGGGCCGCTTCCTGCGCGCCAAGATCCGTACGCGGAAGGAAAATCTGACCGACGCAGATCGGCGCCTGGCTTGGGTCGTGACCTGTGCGCGCAACCTGTTCCTTGAAGAAGTCCTGCGGGACGTCCACGCGGATACCTGCGCCGTCTCCGGTTTTGCCGTCCGCATCAACCGCGCCGCGGTGATAAACTGCCTTCAGCGCGCGAACGCCCATTTCCACAATCTCGCGGCGCGGTGTACCATCCAGAGCAACGACAAGGCCGACGCCGCAGGAATCATGCTCGTCCTGCGGGTTATAGGCATGGCCATCAATAAGTTTCTGACGGTTTTTCAGATAGGTTTCTGTCGTGTTTGTCATATCAGGACTGGCCTTCCACTGAGGCTTTGATCATGGCCATCGTTTCTTCGCGCGTCAGGCGCGGATGATCGCCAGCAAAAGCATAATAACCGGGCTTTTCGTCGACGAAGATTTCCTTCTCCATCTCGATCCCTTCGGGCAGGGTGAGCGCGCCGCTTGAGATCGCCCAGTAATCCGTCTTGTTGATGAGTTTATAGAACAGACTTGACCCACATTTGGAGCAAAAGCCCCGTCGCGCCCAGGCTGAACTGTTATACCAGGTCAGCGTGCTGTCGGCTTTGAACGTGATGTCTGCATCCGTGGCGCTAACACCGATGAATGCGCCGCCAGCCCAGTGCTGACACATTTTGCAATGGCAGGCGTCGACATGTTGAATTTTATTGCTGAGTTCGAAGGCGACTGAGCCGCACAGGCATTGTCCGTGTACTGAATCTGCCATGTTTTACTCCGCGGCTGCCATGGGTTGCTGCGAATTGGCTTTCTTGGTGAGATAGCCATGGATTGCAGCGGCTGCATCGCGTCCGTCCTTCACAGCCCAGACCACGAGTGAGGCACCGCGAACAATGTCGCCAACCGCAAACACGCCATCCATGCTGGTCATCATGTTCGAATAATCAACGCGCACCGCGCCCCAGCGATTTACGGTAAGCTGGTTCTCGTCGAACATCATGGGCAGGTCTTCCGGATCGAAGCCCAGCGCCTGGATGCACATATCCGCTTCGATATCGAATTCGGAGCCCGGAACTTCTTCCGGTGCCTGACGGCCAGATGCGTCCGGCAGACCAAGGCGCATGCGCGAGGCGCGAACGGCCGTGACTTTGCCGCCCGTATCGATAATCCCCTTCGGCGTGGCGAGCCATTCAAACTTTACGCCCTCTTCTTCGGCATTGGCCACTTCGCGCTGAGAGCCCGGCATGTTTTCGCGATTCCGGCGATAGACGCATGAAACCGAGCTGGCGCCCTGACGAATTGCCGTGCGTACGCAGTCCATCGCGGTGTCGCCACCGCCGATGACCACGACGCGTTTGCCTGCCGCATTGAGGTCCCCATTGTCATAGGCCTCCACGGCGTCCCCCAAATTCTTTTTGTTCGACGCGGTCAGATAGCTCAGCGCCGGGAATACGCCCACGGCGCCTGCGCCCGGTACGTTCAGCTTTTTCGCTTTATAAACGCCGGTCGCCAGAAGAAGCGCGTCATGCTTTTCGCGCAGTGACTGGAAGCTGACATCCTTGCCGACATCGCAATTCAGAACGAATTCGACATTCGAGTCGCGAAGATGCTGCGCGCGGCGTTCGACCACTTCTTTTTCAAGCTTGAAGCCCGGAATGCCATAGACGAGCAGGCCGCCCACACGGTCATACCGGTCATAGACGGTGACCTTATAGCCTTTGCGGCGCAATTGTTCAGCCGCGGCAAGGCCGCCCGGACCTGCGCCGATAATACCGACACTCTGATCGCGCTCGCGGGGCGGCTTGACTGGCTTCACCCAGCCATTTTCCCAGGCCGTGTCCGTGATGTATTTCTCGATTGAGCCAATCGTCACCGTGCCATGTCCGGACTGTTCAATAACGCAAGAGCCTTCGCAAAGGCGATCCTGTGGGCAGATGCGGCCACAGATTTCCGGCATGTTGTTTGTGGCAGAAGAGACTTCATAGGCTTCCTGCAGGCGGTCATTCGCCGTGAGCATCAGCCAGTCCGGGATATTGTTCCCGAGCGGGCAATGCTGCTGGCAAAACGGAATACCGCACTGCGAACACCGGCTGGCCTGGGCTTCCGCTTTTTCCGCGATGTACTCACGATAAATCTCGTGAAAGTCATCTGACCGATCTTCAGCGCTACGTTTTTCTGGTGGCGCCTGCTCGGTCGAGACGAATTGCAACATTCGGTTCGACATCTCGCTCTCCTGGAATTCGCGCGGACTTTAAGCGCGGAATGTGAGCGTCGCAAGACAATAATTGCCAATGAATATCATAGTGATACATAAAACAGCGCAATATTTTCCGAAATATAAAAATTGGGCGGCGGCGCCAGAATGGTAGATATCATAATGATATTTTAAGCCAGATAGCGCATTCGACCTTGCGTTGGTTCCAAAACACTTTACTCCATTCCCGGTGACAGACCTAGCCGGGGGCGGGACGCATTCATGTCGATCTTTCAAATTCTACTCATCTCGCTGGTGCAGGGGATAACCGAATGGCTGCCCATTTCATCCTCCGGTCATGTCTTGCTAGCCTCGGACTATTTCGGGTTCGCGGCGCGGGATGAGCTGCTGATCAATGCCATGGCGCATGCCGGCACATTGTTCGCGGTGCTGATTTATTTCTGGAAAGACGTCGCGCGGGCGATTGGCGGCGGGTTTGAGCTGGTCGGGTCGGTCGCCACGAAAAAGGCGCTCAGCCCGAATGCGCGGCTGGCTATGCTGATCCTCTTGTCCATGCCGATCACTCTGCTTGTTGTGGGTGGATATGAAATTGGCGCGCCGGACGCCGTCAAAGAAGGTCTGCGCGGCTGGATGACCGTGGCGATTACCACGCTTGTGTTCGGGCTTTTGCTCTGGTGGGCTGATGTCCGGGGCGGTCAGTCCGGCAATCTGGAGACGATGACAAGCGGTCATGCCATTCTGATTGGGGCCAGCCAGGCGATTGCAGCCCTTCTGCCGGGCACGAGCCGGTCTGGCATTACGATGACGGCGGCCCGCTGGTTCGGATATGAGCGTACAGAAGCGGCACGGTTTTCCATGCTGATTGGTGCGCCCATTCTCGCGGCCACAGGGGCCTATGCGGTGCTGGAGCTTGTGACCTCTGACGCACCTGAAGGCGCAGCCGGATTGAGTGACGGCCTGATGGTGGCAGGGCTGTCTTTCGTTTCCGGCATTGTCTCTATCTGGGCCTTGATGAAGCTGCTTCAGAAAATGAGCTTCCTGCCCTTCGTAATTTATCGGATTTTTCTGGCCATTGTGCTGGTGCTCGCCTCGCCGCTCGCGCTAGGCTGGATTGGTGGCTAGTCTGATATTACAGGCGTGAAGTGATGTTGCCTGAACCAGTTTCCTTTGAGTCTGATTGTTCAAACTGCGCGTCTCTGTGCTGTTTTGCCTATGCCTTCACAAAAGGGGTGGAGTTTCCGATTGAGAAAGACGCCGATGAACTGTGTCCGCATATTGGCAAGGTCTCCGGCTGTCAGATCCATGCGAACCGCGCAGCACGCGGTTTCACCGGCTGTATAAAATATGAATGTCTTGGGGCCGGGCAGCGCGTGGTTCAGGAGGTGTTCAAGGGCGCGAGCTGGCGCGATGATCCGGCGCTTCTGAAGCCCATGTCTGAGGGGCTTCGTGTGATGAAGGTGCTGCATGAAATGTTGCAACTCCTCGAGACGGTGGAAATTCTGCCGCTCACACCGGAAGAGACCCGGCTCTATCAAGACTTGCTTGCGAGAGCCATGCCCGAAACGCCGTTTACACCAGAAAGCCTTATCGCCTTTCCGGTCTATCAGCTCCGTCGGGATGTGACGCAGTTTATTCGCGGGCTGGCTCATCATGTGTCGTCGCAAAGGCGCGCAGATCAAAACTGACTTGTCATTTATCGAATAACGAGATATTGTTGTTTTTCGATAAAGGAGTCTGATCATGCAAGCTAGTCTGGTGCGTCTCGCCCATTGGAAAGTGGACATCAAGATTGTCACCGAAGACAATATGCATGTTCTGCAATGGCGACGACGGATGACCCATGACGAGGTGCTACTGGATGGGAAAAGCCAGCATATCAGCTATGGCCTGTTTGGTCGGGAAACCATTTACGGGCTGGTCTTCGGCAAGGATGAAGAGGGCAATGGTGGTCAGCAATTGATGTTTGCCGTCGATGCCACACCAAATACGAGCTCCTGGGATTCAGAATCGGCAGGCTATGCCGCGCCGCGCGGTATTCGTCTTGAGACACGTGACGGCCCCATCCTGACGCACGGAACCATGGATGAGCGCGCCTATGACAAGCCTTCTGATTTTGGCGAATGGCTGAAAAAGACGATGGGCATGGAATGGTAGGCACACCTTAAGCTGGCCCAACTGACCCCAGAAATGACAGCAAATTCACGTGTCCGGACAGGTTTTTTCTGGCATCGGGACAATAGTTTGGTTCTCTTATCGGCGAGCCGCAGTCATGACGAGTGTGCGACTGCCCAAATAGGAACCAAGGAGGTCAGCTGAGTATGCGCGAAGAGAAGAAAAGTGAATCTCTGGAAGTCAGACTGCCCTACAGCCAGAAGATCGCCTTCATGGAAGCGTGCAAACGAGAGGGGATCTCGGCCAGCGAAGCCTTGCGCGCTGGCATTGCTGAATTCCTCGAAGCTCATGAACGGCAGTCGCAATCTTCTAACCCTTTGAAGGAAGTTGTGACTCTCATGCGTTTGAATACGAAAAAAACCATTGGCTCGCTCATGGCCCTGTCGATCGGCACGGCAATGTTTGCGGCCATGCCCTCTGCGGCTCAGGACGAGCTGTTCGCCAAGCTCGACAAGAACAATGACGGTGTGCTGACGGCCGGTGAAATCTCCAAGAATGATGAGCGGGTGTTCGCCGTCCTTGACAAGAATGGCGACGGTCAGATTTCCGCCAGCGAATTTCAGCGCGAAGCCTCCATTTCGAATGTCTCTGACAGTATCGAGACCGGTGAGGATGGCGAAGAGATGCGGATCATTTCGGTAGAGACGACTGAGATCGAGCTGATGGCGCCGGAAAAGGTGAAGGTGATGGTTTCCAACTGGGAGGAGACGATCGCACTCGATGCCAGTCAGGCTGAGGTGGACGAGCTCGTCGCGTCGCTTAAGGCGAAGATGCACGAGATGAATCTCGAGGACCCGCCAATTCCGCCGACGCCGGGCGATGTCGACATTGAGAAAGAACTCGAGGTGTTGAAAGGCATGCGCGATGAGGAGATTGCGCGCATTCGTGAGGAGATGGCTGAAACCGGCGAAGAAGTCCGGGTCGAACGTGAGGAGAAAGAACTCGCTGATGGCCGTAAAGTGGTGATTGAACGCCGGATTGTTCGCGAGGTCTCAGATGCGCCAGAGCCGCCAGAACCACCCCCGGCACCGGCACAAGACTAATCAGAAAAGCGCGCCAGACCGGCGCGCTTTTTTATTTGAGTTAGTTTTGAAGTTTGGCTTCGAGAGAAATCTCTGTGCCGCCAAGCGCCTTGGAGACCGGGCAACCCGATTTGGCCTCATTCGCGAGCTTCATGAATGTATCATTGTCGATGCCCTCGACATGAGCTGTCAGAAAGATGTGACTCTGAGTGATGTTGAAACCTCCGCCTTCGGCTGGTTCAACAGAAACGCTGGCCTTGGCTTCCAGCTTTTCGGCCGGATGGCCTTCGCTGGCCAGCATGTGTGAGAGCTGCATGGCAAAACAGCCGGCATGGGCGGCGCCCAGTAATTCTTCCGGGTTCGTGCCGGACTGGCCAGACTCATCCTCAAAGCGGGCTTTGAAGCTATAAGGTGTGTCCGAAAGTGTTCCGGATTGTGTGGTCAGCTTGCCTTCGCCGTCTTTCAGGGCTCCCGACCAGATTGCTGTTGCAGTGCGTTTCATGACTCGCCTCCGATGCATTAGTGTGTCTCGATCATAATTTACGTGTGCCGTCCAAAGGCGTTCCGCAAAGTCTCGAATAAACCGGGGGTCTGATCCATGCAGCGTTTTGCCATGATGGTTATCTTGTTTGTGATGTCAGGTCTCGCCAGCGCGCAGGCCATGACCGAAGAGCAGCTTCAGGCTCTGGCCAATGACATTCGCGCTGAGCATAAACTCGTCGGCGTGGGCGCTGTGGTGGCGTTTGAGACTGGTGAGATGCTCGGCCCGGTCGTGTCCGGGCAGCGGACAAAAGGGGGCGAGCCGATTGAGGCGAGCGATGCCTGGCATATTGGCTCGAACACCAAAATGCTGACCGCGCTGATTTATGGCCGCCTTGTCGAACAGGGGATTGTCGACTGGGGCGCGACGCTTCCTGAGCTCTTTCCGGAGCTTGCAGACGACATGCACGAAGACTGGCAGGCGGTGACCATCGAGGATTTGCTGTCGCATCGGTCCGGTCTTCAAGCCAATCCGAATATGACCTGGTTTCTGACCAGTCGGAATGATGAGCGCAGTCTACCGGAACAACGCCGCGCCCTTGCTGAACACTTTCTGACCCAACCCGCGAGTGGCGAACACGGCACTTTTGTCTATTCCAATCTCGGCGTCATGATGGCCGGGGCGGCGATTGAAGCGGCTGTCTCTCGGCATGAGGACGCGCCCGTCAGCTATCAGGAGGTGTTTGCGCGGGTCTTGCTGGCCGATTTGCCGCCTGTAGAGCAGGCCAAGTGGGGATTTGGCCCGCCGCCGAACATAGAAGGCCATAGCCGTGTGCCCTTTCTCGGCCTGATGCCGCAAGGGACTGGACCCGGGGCGGATAATCCCGCGGCGTTAGGGCCTGCCGGAACGGTGCATGTCGCACTGAAGCCGCATGCCGAGCTGTTGCGGGATGTCTTTCTCATCTCAAAAGACAGCGCATTAACCACCCATCTGACCAGCTTGCCGGATGGCACGAATTATCGGCTGGGTCTGGGCGCGAGCACTTCTGAGATTCTCGGGCAGGTGTTCGGCCATGACGGGTCGAACACGATGAACCTGTCTCACGTCTCCATCCTGCCAGATCAGGGGATTGTGTTCATCCTGAACACCAATCAAGCCGATAAGGGCGGAAATGAGGGATTAAGGGCGTTCCGACGCGAACTGATCGACGCCCTGATGACAGAAGATTAAGCGTCTTTGACTTCGTGGAACTGACCGTTCGGGCGGAAGCGCCAGAGATAGGTCGGCACGATCGCCTCAACGCTTTCCAGCTGAGTGACGCCGAGGTCCTGGATGGTGCCGACTTCGCCCTCTGCCGCTACGACATTGTCTGACCGAAGAAGATCGACCTGATCACCCGTGATTGGCGGGCCGTGGAAGGGCCAGAGTTTGAAAAGAGCGCCGCATGTCAGGCCCATCGGCTTAGCGATGAAGAAGGGCAGCGGCAGGACGAGGCGCTGACGGTCCACTTCCTTCAGGATAAACTCATAGATTTCCTTGAAGGTGTAGACAGTTGGTCCGCCGAGTTCGAAGGTTTTGCCAGAGGCGGCGTCATTTTCAATACCGGCCATAATGGCCTCGGCGACATCGCCAACAAAAATTGGCTGGACCTTCGTGTCACCGCCGCCAATTGCAGGCAGGGCTGGGCTGATGCGCGTCATGCCGGCGAACCGGTTGAAGAAGTCATCTTCCGGACCAAAAATCACGCTTGGGCGCAGAATGACGGCGGACGGGAAATTCTCGCGGACCGCAGCTTCGGCCTCGGCTTTGGTGCGACCATAATCCGACGGGCTGTCTTCATCCGCGCCGATGGCTGAGACCTGGACGAAACGGGACACGCCGTGAGCGGCGGAAAGCTCTGCCACGTTTTTCGTGCCAAGCGCCTGGCTGCCACCAAAGGTCTGAGCGCCACGCTCATACAAAATGCCAACAAGGTTCACCACGCCCCAGGCACCATCAATGGCGCGTTCAATCGAGGGACGATTGCGGACATTGGCCTGAACAATCTGAACCTGACCAACATCACCTGCGAGACGCAGATCACCGGCAACGCCCGGGTTCCGCACCGCGACGCGAACGCGATAGCCTTTGCGGCAAAGGGCCCTCACAATATAGCGACCGACAAAACCGGATCCACCAAAGACTGTGACGAGTTCACCTGACATGGATCAGCGCTCCTGGAAAACGAGTATTATGACGGCGTGATAGACCAAAGTTTGAGGCAGATGTCTATGCATGATGGGGCGTCAAAGCCCTGATTCCGCGAAAAACCATGCTTCTGACTGCGACCTCTCGTCCTAGTGCCATCTGGACGCATAGGCATTCGTGCCGCTCTGGATCAAAGTACGGGCCTCATCAGGAGAATACCGCCCATGCGCCAGGAATGGTCCTCGCTCGCAACCCGCCCGGTGCCCCGCTACACGTCTTACCCGACAGCGGCGCAGTTTCATGATGTCGCTGATGACGGTCTGGTCGAAGCGTGTCTCCGCTCTGTGAAACCGCAGGACCCCATCTCGGTTTATGTGCATGTGCCGTTCTGTGAGCAACTGTGCTGGTATTGCGGGTGTCACACGACAATTCCGAACGGGTATGACCGGATTGCGCGCTATGTGGATCTGCTCGTGCAGGAAATCGCGCTCTGGAAAGACCGTCTGCCCTCTCATGGTGGGGCGATGCATCTCCATTTCGGTGGCGGCACGCCCAACGCGTTGCGGGCTCAGGATATGCGTCGGCTTTTGCTGGCGCTGAAACAGGCCTTCCATCTGAGAAACAATGCGGAGATATCGGTCGAGCTCGATCCACGCACTCTGACGGATGAGATGATCGCCGTGCTGAAGGATTGCGGTGTGACGCGGGCAAGCCTTGGCGTGCAGGATTTCAACCGAACCGTTCAGGAGGCCATCAACCGGGTGCAGCCTTTTGTGCTGGTGAAACACGCTGTGGAAGCGCTGCGAGCAGCCGGAATCAAGGATATCAACTTCGACCTGCTCTATGGCCTGCCGCACCAGACCGCCGACACAGTGGCGCACAGCGCGCAATTGGCTGCGAGCCTGGAGCCGGACCGGATTTCAGCCTTTGGCTATGCTCATGTGCCCTGGTTTGCCAAGCATCAGAAAGCGATTGATGAGCGCGTCTTGCCGGATGCGAAGAGCCGGTTTGAGCAGTTTCAGGTGATGACGGATTTCTTCGCTGACCATGACTATGTGCCAATCGGGCTGGACCATTTCGCGCGCGAGGGCGATGCGCTCGCCAAGGCGCTGCAATCAGGTCAGCTGCACCGGAACTTCCAGGGCTACACCACCGACACCTGCAAGACGCTCGTCGCACTCGGACCGTCGGGTATTTCAGAGTTTCCCGGCGGGTTCATTCAGAACGCCAAGGATATCCGGAGCTATTCAGAGGCTATCGCTGAGGGCCGACTGTCGATTGCCCGCGGCGTGGAGCGGACCTTTGACGACCGGCTGCGCGGCGCCGTGATCGAACGACTAATGTGCGAGATGACGGTGGATGTGGCGCAGGTTTGTCTCGCCTTTGATACCCCACTCAGCCAGTTTGACGAAGCGTTTGTGCGGCTGAAAGAGCTGTCACAGCTTGGTGTGTGCGTGGTTCGGGGCAGCACGGTGTCTGTGCCGTGTGAGGCGCGGGCTCTGCTCCGAACGGCGGCGCAGTGTTTCGATGCGTATTCCAGCGCAGAGGCGGTTCCCGTGAACCGCCATGCCAAGGCGATTTAGTTTCCGATCAGCTAACGGGGTCTGCCAGCGCGTTGGCCGTTTCGAGGACGGTCTCGACCGGAGGGCGATCTTTATAGCCTTCCTCCCGCAGCATGGCTTTCACCTCGCCATCGGCGCCAATGAACACGATCGCCGGGTGTGGGATGCCTTCATAGCGGCCGCGTCCATCCATCTCTTCATTGCGCAGTTCGAAGGCGTCGATCATGGCTGAATTGGTGTCGGACAGCAGCGTGTAATTCACGTCTTTCTCGGCGGCATAACTGGCGAGCGTTGCCGGATCATCATAAGTGATGAGGTTCAGTTCCCAGCCTTTTTCGGCCAGCGGCTCTGTCGCCTCGATCAGGTCGAGCGCCTGTTTCTTACAGAAGGGGCACCAGTCGAGCGAGCGGGAGAAGACCAGAACCGCGCCTGTGTCTCCGGTGATCGTGTCGAGCATGACCGTCGCGCCGGTTTCAGCGTTAATGGCGAAAAAGTCAGGCGCGGCGGCACCGACTTCCGGGCCGATCATTGTGGCGGGCTCCTGGGCAAGCGCAGCAGGCGCGGCGAGGGTGAAGGCGAGTGAAGCGAGAAGTGGGCGGATCATGGCATGTCTCCGGTTGTTCGATGTCTGAGAGATACTGTTGCACACTCTCACTTACGAATGAAATTGGTGTGAGAAATGTCCCGGCAGATGTGATGACACCGATGAAACCCACTGGCCGTAGATTGGCGGGTGAGCTAAATGTGGAGTCATGGTTACACCCGTTCACATCAAAGTTTGCGGCCTGAACAGCTATGCCGATGTCGACCATGCGGCGGGTGCTGGCGCGCGCTGGGTCGGGTTTGTGCATTTTCCGAAAAGTCCGCGCCATATTGAGGTGTCGAAAGGCGCAGAGATTATTCGTCAGGCGACAGAGGCGGGGCTGACGGTGGAAACCGTGTTGTTACTCGTGAACCCGACGGCCGAAGAGGCAGTGGAGCTCGCCAATGCGTTTGGGGTGGATCATATTCAGCTGCATGGCAGCGAGACGAATGACGTCATTTCGGCGATTCGCCGCGCCCGTCCGCTGGGCGAGATCTGGAAGGCTCTGCCCGTATCAGAGGCGGCTGATCTGGAGGCCGTGAAGGATTTTCCGGCCGCAGACCGCTTCCTGTTTGACGCAAAGCCGCCGAAAGATGCGAGCCGTCCGGGCGGGCTGGGAGAGAGCTTTGACTGGACGCTCCTTCAGGGCTTTGAGTGCAACCGGCCATGGCTGCTTGCGGGTGGTCTGACGCCAGAGAACGTCGCCGAAGCCGTGCGCATCACTGGCGCACCGGGCGTGGATGTGTCCTCCGGCGTCGAGGCGGAAAAGGGTGTGAAGGACGCGAGCAAGATTGCCGCGTTTGGAGAGGCGGTGCGGGGCAACTGACCCCGTCCTTCAATCAAAATCCTCAATGACGATCTGATCTTCAGCAACGCCGAGCGATTTGAGGTCAACGACTACATCTTCAATCATGGGCTCGGGGCCACACACATAGAATTTGCGATCCATCGGGCCGATATGTTCGGCGAGAAACGCCTTGTCGATCTTGTGGGTGTGAACACCTGCATCGTCCTGATCGGTGACGGTAAAGACGGTTTTCAGGCCGGACATGGCCTCGAACTCTTCGCGCAGGATGATGTCTTTCTCGGTAGCGTTCGAGAAAATGAGTTTCGAGCCCTGTAGCGTGCCCTGTTTCTCGAGGCGCTCACGCAGGATGGCGATGAAGGGCGTAATGCCTGCGCCGCCCGCGATAAACGTGCCCGGGCCTTCATCCGAAATGGCACCCCATGGTTCGTCGATAATGGCGGTATCACCCGGCTTCATCTGAGCGATCTGTTCCGTCACGCCATCATGGGAGGGGTAGGATTTGATGACGAATTCCAGCGTGTCGCTGTCCGGCAGGCTGGTGAAGGTGAAGGGGCGCTTTTCTTCCCGCCAGCCATTTTTATCCAGCGCAAAATCCGTGGCCTGACCGGGCTCATAATCAAAGCCCTCCGGTCGCTTGAACACCAGATGGTTGGTGTCATGGGTGACGGGTTTAATGTCTTTCAGTTCAAGCGTGTAACTCACAATCGGTCTCCGTTTGTCTGCTGTATCGAACGGCGGAAGGCCTTGCAGGTTCCGAGTTTGCAGGCGACAGGCGGCCATAAATGCGCCGGAATCTCAGAGGAATTGGAACAAATACCGGCCTTAACGCCTTGGTGTGGGGAGCGGTCACAGAGACCTTCGCTTTGCCCCGGAGCCCGAGAGACAAAACATGACGAGCGACACGAGCATTCATATGCAGCCAAGAACCCTGGAAACGATACGCAGCCTCTTCACCCCAAAACGGTTTCTGTTCGGGTGTCTGGCAGCAAGTGCCCTGGCAACAAGTTCGGCCTGCACGACGACCAACCCCTATACCGGTGAAGAACAGCTCGCCATTTATGATGATGCGCAGTTGGCGGAAGTATCGGCTCAGGCCTGGGCTGAACTTCAGGCGACGACGCCGACGATAAATTCCGGCGCGACGTATAATCGTGTGATGCGGGTCTGGAACCGGGTCGCTGCGGCCACGCCCAAAGCGAGCGAGAGCTGGGATGTGAAGGTGTTTGATACTGGTGAAGTGAACGCTTTTGTCATGCCGGGCAATCGCGTTGGCGTCTATCGCGGGCTTTTGGAACTGGTCGAGAATGATGACCAGCTGGCCGCCGTTCTGGGCCATGAAGTGGGGCATTCGATTTATCGCCATGCCAATGAGCGCGCGTCGCGTGCAGCCATCGCATCAGGCGTGGCGCAAGTGGGCGGCGCGGTTGTCGGCGGCGCAACGGATGGCGCGGTGAGCGCGGAAGATGTGGCGGCACTGGGCAGTGTTGCGGGCAATCTGGGTGTGGTTCTGCCCTATAGCCGGAATGCGGAACTGGAAGCCGATCTCGCGGGCGTAGATTACATGCACAATGCTGGCTATGACGCGAGCGCGGCCGTCCGTTTGTGGGAGCTGATGGCGGCAAACAATTCGGCGCGCGTCTCAGTGTTCCTGTCGACTCACCCCGACCCTGAGATAAGGCGTCAGCGGATTGCAGACTACATTCAGCAAAAAGGGTATTGAGGCCCGAATGTGGAGGCGCGGTTAAAGCGCGTCCACCACGCTTCTGGCGGCGACCTGTCCGACGCCGGTTTCCTCGCGCAAGCGTTTGATGGCCTCGGGCTTCCGGTCGTCTTTGAGCAATTCCTGCAATTCGCGATACAGATCCGAGTCCATGGCCAGGCGTGCGTGGTCGATCTCTTCGGCAATTTTCCGCCGGTACTGCTTCTCGGCGGTGAACCAGTACCAGACAGCGAAACCGAGCATGGCGGCGAAAATCCAGAGAACCAGTATCATTCATCTTCCTGACTGCTGACACAATCTGATCTGGCGGCGGGTTAGTAAAATTTCAATCTCGCTCAGAATGTTCTTGTTATGTTCTTTTTGCGATGATAAACTGCAGTCGGTTGGTGAACTGGGAGAATGATATGTTTGATCCGAAACTGATGGATGTCGGCATGCAGCTGGCAGAGTTGTGTAAGACGGGGGAAGAGGCCAAGGGTCTGGAGACGCTTTACAGCCAGGATGTGGTGTCGGTTGAGGCCCTTGCTATGGGAGAAGCCGGACGCGAAGCGGTTGGCATTGAGGCGCTGAAAGGCAAGCATGACTGGTGGTTCAGCGCCAATGTGGTCCATTCTTCAAAAGTGGGCGGGCCGTTCTTTTTCGGTGATGACAAATTTGCCCTGACCTTTGCTATGGACGCGACGGACAAGGCGAGTGGTGAGCGAAGTCAGATGACCGAAATTGGCATTTATACTGTGTCTGATGGCAAGATTGTTCGGGAAGAATTTTTCTATGGCGTCTGACGCATGACTTGACGGAAGCGGGCAGTCGTTGGAGAGACTGCCTCTCCAGGTTTAGTCAGAAAGAAGTCTTATGGACGCGCGTAATAGCTGGGATAGCTTGCCGGACGCACAGGGTCGGTTTGGAGAGTTTGGTGGCCGGTATGTTGCCGAAACGCTGATGCCGCTCATTCTCGAGCTCGAGAAAGAATATCGGGCAGCTAAAGAGGACCCGGCATTTCAGGCCGAAATGGAAGATTTGTGGACGCATTATGTGGGCCGTCCGTCACCGCTTTATTTTGCGGAACGTCTGACTGAGCATTTCGGCGGCGCGAAGATCTATTTCAAGCGCGATGAGCTGAACCATACAGGCTCGCACAAAATCAATAATTGCCTTGGTCAGATTCTGCTCGCCAAACGCATGGGCAAGACGCGGATCATCGCCGAAACCGGGGCTGGCCAGCACGGCGTCGCAACGGCCACGGTGTGCGCGCGGTTTGGCCTGCCATGTACGGTATTTATGGGCGCGACCGATGTGGTCCGTCAGAAACCGAATGTCTTTCGCATGAAGCTTCTGGGCGCAGAAATCGTGCCGGTTGAAAGCGGCACAGGCACGCTGAAAGATGCTATGAATGAAGCGCTGCGCGACTGGGTGACGAATGTCGACACGACCTTCTACATCATCGGCACAGCCGCCGGGCCGCACCCCTATCCGGAACTGGTGCGCGATTTTCAGTCTATCATCGGACAGGAAGCGCGTGAGCAAATTCTCGAGATGGAAGGGCGCCTGCCGGACGCCGTAATGGCCTGTATTGGTGGCGGGTCGAACGCAATCGGTCTGTTCCATCCCTTCCTCGAAGACGAAGATGTGCGCCTGATCGGCGTTGAGGCTGCGGGCCATGGCGTTGAAACCGGACAGCACGCGGCTGCGCTGAATGGCGGAAAGCCCGGCATTCTGCATGGCAACCGCACCTATCTTCTGCAGGATGATGACGGTCAGATTATCGATGCACACTCAATCTCAGCCGGGCTCGACTATCCAGGCATCGGCCCGGAGCATGCCTTCCTGAAAGAGACGGGTCGGGCCGAATATCTGACCTGCACCGACAATGAAGCCTTGAATGCGTTTCAGCTCTGCACCCGCCTTGAAGGCATCATCCCGGCGCTGGAGCCAGCGCACGCACTGGCGCGCATTGGTGAGGTCGCCAAAGAGATGGGCAAGGACAAGATCATCATCATGAATCTCTGTGGCCGCGGCGATAAGGACATCTTCTCCGTCGCTGAGCATCTGGGCATGGATATCGGATAAACCATTCAATGATCTGGACATGAAAAAGCCGCCGGAAGGTTCCGGCGGCTTTTTTCTGTGACGGCGCTGGCGCGGCTCAGAGGCATTCCTTTTCAAAGCGGGTGTAATGCCGCTGGAAGACCGCCTGAAACTCATCCTGCTTTTCGACGCGCTCTTTCGTCATGTCGGAAGGCGATTTGGCACCCAGAACGCCGAGATAATCAGGGTATTTTTCCAGGGCCGTGATCATGTCTGCATTGTCGGTGTAAGAGAGGAGTTCAGGAAGGGGCGCACTTTCGATTTCGATCGTTTTCCGCGCCGCGCATCGGCAGCTTTCTTCGGACTGGTTGAACCGGCTCATACAGCCTGCGGTCAGAGCATTCTCGATATTGCCGGAGCGCGCACAGGCAATGCCCCAGGGATTTGCCATTTCGATGTCCTGTTCGAAGGTCATGGAAATCAGGGCGACACCCTTCTCGAAATTGCCGGCGCCGCAGACATCTTCTTAGGTTTTCATCTGGCATTGGCCATAGTCGGCCTCATAAGGCTGAAGCGCCAGAGCGACCGCCGGGTGGCAATCCTCCTCTTTCACGAGATCACGCCCCCACGCATTCAGCTTGCCAGACGGCGCTGCGGTTGGGTTTTTGGCCGTTTGTGACGGCGCGGCGGGTTCAGATCCACCGCAGGCTGTGAGCAGAAGCGATGCGGCCAGAAACGGTATGGATAAAAACTCCATCATGTCCCCCGGAAATAGAAAAGCCTATATAAAACAGGAATGTGATGAGTTATTTTGGGTCGCTTCAACCGTCAACTGAGTGAACGCATATAGTTGGACCGCGTTTTAAGCCAGCCGCGAGGCCAGCCAGGCATGGCCCTCAACCATGCGTTCGACTTCGCTTTGGCGAGGGCTGAGATCCCAGTCGCCCCGGTCGCCTGAGCCACCCAGCAGGATGCCGGTCCGGCGCGGGAAGGAATAGAGCGTACCGCGCGCGCCGAAGCCGCCGGCATAGCCATAGTCAATGTCGTTTTGCGGCAGCAGAAAAGAGAGCTGCCCACGGATCGGGGTGACGGTCTCGTCGCCAAACACCTCGCCAGAGCCAAGCCCCATACAATTGACGATGGCAGATTGCGGCAGCGCTTCAAGATCGCTTTCGGTTTCGAAGGTTTGCTCCACCATGTTGCCGCCGTTTGAGAGGAAGTCATTCACGAGCGCGCGCATGTAAATGTCGGAATCCACCATCAGCGTGTAATAAGCGTCATAGAATTTAAACCCGAACGGCCCGTTTGATGCGTTGCGTCGCATACCAGGATAAATCTCATCGCCGCCAATATAGGGTTCTGACGTGTTCATCGGGCGATCGCTGAGTGAGAACTGCCGGATCCAGTAGACACCGTATTTCGGATCATTCGCATAGCGGATGAAGCGCGACATGGCGATTTTGGAGGCGAGATGTAGCATGGCCATGGTTTCGGGCGTGACCTGATCGCGGTCGAAAAGCGTCACAGGATGCCACATCGCGCCCGCCACATTCGAGGTGGTGTAAGGTGGGAAATCTTTGGCGTAGATCGTGACGTCCATACCCGAACGCTGAAGCTGCAATGCGGTGGACAGGCCAATCGCGCCGGAGCCGAGGACAGCGATTTCGCGCTGGCCAAACTCTTTCACCATGGAGGCGGCAAGTTCCGCTACGCCCCAGGACAGCGAGACACCCCCGCCGCCATGGCCATAATTGTGGACGACGTCTTTCGACCCGACTTTCACGGCCTCAAGGCGCGGGCCGGGACTGCGATAGGGCCGCAGGCCAACAATGGTGCGGGTCACCCGGTCCATGGAAGATTTGATGGGGCGCATGGGCGCGTCGATCGGCTGGATCAGCGCATCACCGGTATTGCCAGGAAAGGGAAGTGCCGGACTTTCAGACGTTTTGGTAATATTCACACAGCCAGAAAGCGCCGTGCTGCCCAAACCTGCGGCCCCGGTGGCCAGAAAGTCTCTGCGTTTCATGACATGCCCTCCATACCCTGATGCAATCACCAATTTGTGAGACGGGAAAACGGCGGCGACAAGGCACCGGGCCCGGTATCCCGGATCTGTTTGCCCATCTGCGCGAAGTTTGAACGCGGACGCCTGTTCTCGCGTTGTGTGGCAGGATGAACCTGCTTAGACTTTCGTCTGTTCGAGAGCGCTGGAGTTCATCGCCAAATGTCTGAAGTCATTCTCATCCGTGTGAACTGCCCGTCTGAAAACCTGGCGGCTTCGCTCGCCGAGGCTTGCGTGAAGGGCCATCTTGCCGCCTGCGCCAATATTGAGGGGCCGGTGAGGTCACTCTATCACTGGGATGGCGCTGTCGAGAGCGGTGAAGAATATGTTCTCTGGCTCAAAACGCGCGCAGACCGTTGGACGGATATCGAGTCGCTCGTGAGTGCACTTCATCCGGATGACACGCCTGCAATTCTTGCTATCCCTTGCGTATCTGCAAATGCAGGTTATGAAGCGTGGCTTTCTGACATCTGCAAGGCCCGTTAATGCCCGTCTCCCGAATAAGTTCAGCGTTCGAAAAAGCCAGGTCTGAGGACCGTGCCGCGCTCGTCACCTATATCATGGCGGGCGATCCGGACCTCGAGACCAGCCTCGAATTGTTGCACACGCTTGCCGATAATGGCGCGGACGTGATTGAACTTGGCGCGCCGTTTACTGATCCGATGGCGGATGGACCCACCATTCAACGCGCAGGCCAGCGAAGCCTGAGATCCGGCACCACGCTGCATGGCGTGCTTGAGCTGGCGCATCGGTTTCGGCTGAAAAATGACACCACCCCGCTCATTCTGATGGGCTATGCCAATCCGGTTCACCTGTTGGGGTATGAGCGGTTTGCCGGTGAGGCGGCGGCCGCAGGCATTGATGGCACCATTCTGGTCGATCTGCCGCCCGAAGAAGATGAGCCTCTGCGCCAGGCGTATGAGCCACATCATCTTGCTGTGATCCGGCTGGCCACGCCAACCACGCATGAAGCCCGGATGGCAACCGTCTCAGATGGGGCAAGCGGCTTTCTGTATTATGTCTCGGTTGCCGGTGTGACAGGGGCGAAAAAGCCCGTGGTTGCAGACATTGCTGATGGCGTTGCGCTGGCGCGCCGGGTCTCAAAATTGCCAGTTTGTGTTGGTTTTGGTATCAAAACAGGCGAACAGGCCCGCGAGATGGCTGCGATTTGCGATGGAATTGTCGTTGGATCGGCTTTCGTTGATCTTATATCTGAGATGTCGCAAGGTGAATCGCGCGAGAATACGTTGGAATCAGTGGCCCGCCTGACCCAGGAACTGAGCGGCGGCCTCAAGAAAGATGGCGGCGCTGCTTGACGGAGAAACGCATGAACTGGCTATCCAATATCAGCCCACCAGGGCTTAAATCGGTATTCGGAAAGCGGGAAGCCCCCGAGAATCTCTGGGTGAAATGCCCGAAATCCGGCGAGCTGATCTATCGGCCTGATCTCGAGTCCAGCTATTGGGTGACGCCATCGGGCGCGCATTTGCGCGTGGGGCCGCTCGTCCGTTTCCGGTCTCTGTTTGATGACGCGATATGGGAGCCAATCCAGCTGCCGGATGTGCCGCGCGACCCGCTGAAGTTCAAAGATGACCGGACCTATATTCAGCGTCTGAAGGGCGCGAAGGCCAAAATTGGCGACCGCAATAAGAACGATCCAAACGGCGACAACATCCTTCAGGATGACTGTATGGCCGCAGCGATTGGCCAGATTGGCGGAAAGCCTGCTGTGGTTCTGGTTCAGGATTTTGCCTTTATGGGCGGATCGCTCGGCATGGCGGCGGGCGAAGGCTTTATCAAAGCGGCTGAGACAGCTGTCGCACGCAAGGCTGCGCTGATTGTCTGCACGGCGTCTGGTGGTGCGCGCATGCAGGAAGGCACGCTGTCGCTGATGCAGATGCCGCGTACAACGCTGGCCATTCAGGACGTGAAAGAGGCCGGCCTGCCTTATATTGTGGTGCTGACCGACCCGACCTCAGGTGGCGTGTCAGCCTCCTACGCCATGCTTGGCGATGTCCATCTGGCCGAGCCAGAAGCCATGATCGCCTTTTCCGGTCCGCGTGTCATCGAGCAGACCATACGCCAGAAACTTCCGGAAGGCTTTCAGCGTTCTGAATTCCTGAAGGATAAGGGCGTGGTCGACGTTGTGGTGGACCGCCGCGAGATGGCCGGTGTGATGAGCAAGCTGCTCGGCCATCTGATGAAGTCGGAATCCGGTGGCAAATCCGCGCTCAAGCCTGTGACGCCACCCGCTTTTGACGCCGTCGACGATTTCAGCGACGAGGACTAGCTCCCTGATCAATACTGGCGATGTGCTGTCGGACCTTCTGGCGGCGTTTGAAGCATTACCCAAGCCGCGAGAGCTGAAACTCTCAACGGCGCCAGTCCGTCGTGTGCTTGAGGCGCTTGGGCGTCCGCAGGACAAGCTACCGCCGGTCATTCACATTGCAGGCACAAATGGCAAAGGCTCGACGACGGCTTTTCTGCGTGCGATTGCCGAGGCGCATGGCTTGCGCGTCCATGTTGACACCTCACCCCATCTGATCCGGGTGAATGAACGGATCCGTCTGGCCGGGGAGCTGATTTCTGACAGTGATATGCGGCGCTATGCCGAGCGTGTGCTGGAGGCGAATGCTGGCGAGCCGCTTTCGTTTTTTGAGGGCATGACGTGTGTCGCTTACCTCGCGTTTTCAGAAGTGCCCGCAGACCTGACGCTTGTCGAAGTGGGGCTGGGCGGCCGGTTTGACTCCACCAATGTGTTTGATCAGCCGGCCATATCGGTCATCACGCCGATCGATTTTGACCATCGGGATTTTCTCGGGCGGCATCTGTGCCAGATCGCCTGGGAAAAGGCGGGCATAATCAAATCCGGCACGCCCGTAATTTCAGCCCGGCAATTGCCGGAGGTGCGCCGGACGCTTCAGGCCGAAGCGCGTTATCGTGATGCGGACTTCTTCGCGCTTGAAGATCAGGTGACGCTCTCTGCGGGCGGAGCGGAAACAGTACTTGACCTGGATGGGCTGACGATCGGACCGGTCACACCCGGCCTGACCGGAGAACATCAGAAATGGAATGCAGCGCTTGCTATGGCTGCGCTGAAAATTGCCAACGTGTTCGCGCTCGAACCTGAAAAAGTGAGTGCCGGGCTGCGGCAGGTCGAATGGCCTGCGCGACTTCAAACGCTGAAAGCCGGGCCGCTGACTGCTCAATTGCCGGGCAAGACAGTGTTGCTGGATGGCGGGCACAACCCTCATGCGGCAGGGGCCTTACACGACGCCATGGCGGTCCATGCGCCCATCGGGATTGCGCTGGCCATGCTGAAGAACAAGGATGTGGGGGCGTATCTGAAGGAACTCGCCCCCCTGATCAGCCATATTGCCTGCGTGCCGATGCCGGGGGATCGCAATGGCCATGAGCCGGAGCATGTGGCTGACTGCGCCCGGCGCCTCGGCCTCTCGGCCTCTGTTCATACCGATCTCGACGACGGGCTCTCACGTCTGGCGCAAGAAAAAAGCGACCACGCGCTGATTTGCGGGTCGCTTTATCTGGCTGGTGATGTGCTCAGCCGAAACGGTGAGCAGATTCTGTAGCGATCAGACCGTTTCGGTCTTGATCCACTCTTCCAGTTTTTCTTTGTGCATGTCGCCAAGATGGGTGGCTGTAACTTTGCCGCCTTTGAACATGATGAGGGTTGGAAGACCGCGAACACCATATTTGGTCATGGTCATTGGGTTTTCGTCGACATTCAGTTTCACGACTTTGACCTTGCCGGCCATTTCTTCAGCCACGCGCTCGACGTTTGGGGACAGCCGCTTACACGGGCCGCACCATTCCGCCCAGAAGTCGACCACAACCGGGACGTCAGACCCGAGTACTTCGGTGTCGAACGTGTCATCATTGATATCTATAGCCGCCATAAGCGTCTCCATTAATTCTCTGCCTGCGCCTTTTTGAGCGCTGCCAACATGACGGATTCGTCAAGCACCATAAAGTGGGGTCCATCGGTCCACAATAAAGCGCATTTAACAATCTTGTTAGGATAAGTCACAGACAAGACGTCGTAATACGATCCCATCTGGGCAAGATAGGGCTGTGCGACCTGGTCGGGTGTCTTTGGTGGTGGGCGGTCCGTTTTGTAATCAATCACCCAGACATGCGTATCCGTGACACGCATACGGTCGATCCGGCCATTAATGGTCACGCCCTGCGGCAGGTTCGGGCCAGACCCGACAATCGGCGCTTCGGCCCGGCCACCCGGCCCGAATACATGCGCAAGCTCAGGGTCTTCCAGCACAGAGAAGGCGGTGGTCAGGATATCGTCTGCAATCTGGGCTTCCTCAGGATCGAGGCATTGAGCGAGATAGCGCTCGGCGCGGGCCTGACGATCGGCCAGAGGTACGTCCGGCAAAATCTCGAGCAGAGCGTGGATCAGCCGTCCGCGCTGGAACCGGCGGACCTGATCCTTACCAAAAGGTGGCAAGACAGGGGTATCGCCGGGCAGGAGCTGGCTTGGGGCGCTGAGCCGGGGTTCAATTGATTCGCCTGAAATAGTGCGATTGATCCAGTCCGGAAGAATGGCATGCTGGCGAGAGGCTGCTGGCCGGATGACGGGGATTTCGGGCGCAGGCAGGCTGCCAATCTGCCAATGCCCTTCTGGTGTTGTTAGCTGGTCGCCGCCCTGCCAGAGCTCTGCTGTCTGGCGGCAGAGGTCATACCAGCTGTTCTCGGCATATCCGGTTTTGGACCGACCATGCCAGGCACCGCAAATGACAAGCTGATCCTTGGCGCGGGTCAGTGCCACATAGAGGAGCCGGTGACTCTCCGCGCGGGCCTTGGCCTCTTCCACCTGCCGGATGGCGAGGCTGGCTTCGCAATCGAGCGTCTTGTCGCCAAGCCAGACAGGCAGGGCGCTCTCATCGAACTGCAGCTGACCTGAGAGCCGGTTCTGCCCGACGCCCGTCGTATCAGGCAGAATGACAATCGGCGCTTCTAGGCCTTTCGAACCGTGCACCGTCATCACACGAATCTCATTGGCGGGGCCGGAGGCTTCGCGTTTGATTTCGCCAGCCTGCTCTTCCACGGCGAGGAGAAAGGCCTGAAGATTGGCGCCGTCCACGTCTTCGAGACTGGCCGCAATGGAGATCAGGGCTTCGACGGGGTCTTTGGCAGGCGACCCGAAGCGGGCATTGATAAGCTGCCAGCCGGTCTCGCCAAAGGCGACGTGGCGCGTGTTCAGCACCCAGCTCAGAAACTCAAAGGCGGGCAGATAGCGGCGCGAGAGTACCTCTTTCAGGAATTGAATGGCTGGTGTCAGGCGCGGATCGTCAGAGGCCTGCATGCGCGACCAGAGGCTCTCCCGGCCACGATCATGCGCAAGGGTGAAGAGTCGGTTTTCGTCTTTTTCTGTAAGGCCGATAAACGGGCCTTTCAGGATTTCCGCTGTGACGAGATCATTCTCCGGCAAGGCCGCGAAGCGAATGAGGTTGAGCAGATCCTGTACGGCGAGGGTATCGAGAATGTTCAGCCGGTCGGCTCCGGCGACGGGCAGGCCCTTGGCCTTCAGCGCCTGAATGATCGCGTGGAACAGGGCTTTTCTTGAACGGACCAGAATAAGGATGTCGCCAGGCTGAGCCGGGCGTGCCGGGGCATCGCGGCCCTCTTCGAAGACACCTGGCGCATTGGGGGCGAGTCGATCGGCGATCCAGTCCGCGAGTTGATTGGCCAGAAGGCGCGGCGCAGATTTCTGGCGCTCCATATCCATCGGCGCATGCCAGGGCACACCATTCGGCTTTGCGTCGGGCTCTTCAAGCGGCCAGATTTCGACCTGTCCTGTGTGTTGGTCGCGAAATGCGAAATGTTCGATCAAATCGGCCTGGGCCGGGACTTCATGACTGAAGGGCGCACCACCCTGACTGGCCGGACCATTGAACACCGCATCGACAAAGCCGAGTACTTGCGGGGTGGACCGGAAGGACATCTGAACATCCGGCAGATGGATTTCAGGGCCTTCAAAGCTCTGACGGCTGGCAAAATGCTGACGTTCGGCCTGAAAGCGCGCCGTGTCCGCCCCCTGAAAGGAATAGATGGATTGCTTCTCATCCCCGACCACGAAGAGCGTGCGGATGAATTCGGCTGTGCCCGTGCCGGTGAAGAATTCGGCGACCAGTGCGTTCACGATCTGCCATTGATCGGGGCTGGTATCCTGGGCTTCATCGAGGAGAACGTGAGACAACCCGCCATCAAGCTTGTAGAGCACCCATTCGGCGAGGCCCGCACGCGTGAGCAGAGACCGGGTTTCGAGAATGAGATCATCAAAATCAAGCCCCGCACGAATGCGTTTTTCCTTTGCATGGGCGTCGAGAAGCGGTGCGGCCATCTCAAGCAGGGTCAGCGTGCGGTCACGCAGAGCCGCCGCGTTGAGCGCGTCGAGGCCTGCCAGAAAGCGCGTGGTCTCAGTGCCACCAGGAATGGCAAACAGATCATCTACCGGCGTTCCGACAAAGGCTTTGGTGTAGCTACCCTTCGCTCTCAGCTCGCCGTCTTTTTTGAGGAAGACAGAGCGGTAAAGATTGAGCGCGATCTCTGGTGTTGCGGCCTCCAGAACATCGCGCAGGGTTGAAGCGAGCGCGATATCGGTTTTGGCGCTGCCGCCCTCCAGAAGCGAAATCGTCCGGCCGATGCGGTCGCGCGGGAGGCCCGACCCGATCAGCTCATCGAGAATAGCGACGCGTGGCTTGTGAGGCGCATTCAGTGCCGCTGACAGGGCGTCGAATCGGGCGTCCGGCGTCGGGTGAGCGGCGAGGAAAGTTCGCAGTTTCGTCGCATTGCCCTGCACGAGGCTGATCGCCCCGTCATAGCGAAGGCCACCGACTTCGCGCATCAGATCACTGAACAGCCTTTTGCCGTCCTCTGTTTCGACCAGCTGGTCGAAGACAGCACGCGAAGCCGAATGCCAGAGTTCAGCGCTGTCGACTTCATCCAGCTCTTGAAAGCCGGGTGGGACGCCTGCCTCCAGCGGGAAGCGACGCAGCACGCGCCCCGCAAAAGCATGCAGGGTTTCAATGCGAAGACCGCCCGGCGTTTCGAGCGCCTTAGCGAACAGCGCACGGGCATCGGCGAGCTGGCTGTCGCCAAGCCCCAGCTTTTTGCCCTGAAGCTCGTTCAGTTCGGCGAGCAGTTTTTCATCTTCCAGAACCGACCAGCTGCCCAGACGTTTGAACAGGCGCTGCTGCATCTCACTGGCCGCGGCCTTGGTGTAGGTGATGCAGAGAATACTGTCTGGTGGAACGCCGGTGAGCAGCAATCGTGCAACGCGATCAATCAGAACCTTGGTTTTTCCAGAGCCGGCATTGGCCGACACCCAGATGCTGGCATCGGGTTCGGCGGCCTGACGTTGAGCGGCGCTGACGCGATCATATGGGGTCATGACGCCTCTCCTTCATGGCCCGGATCAGCCCATTCCTGCTTGCGGGAGAGCTGATCGAAATCGCTATAGGCGGAGAGAAACTGGATGCGCGGCCCGGACAGATAGGGCGTTGTTTCGTCGGCATAGGCAGCCAATAAATCCTTCAGGCCCGAGAGGGCGGCCTGTGACATGTCTTCGGCCGACATATCCTTGTCGCGCACGGACTGGACCCCGCCCCGCGAGCCGAATCCGACATAGAAGAATTCTGCGGGCGGGCCGGAGGGTTTGCGCTCATCTTCAGACAGAGCGGCCAGACCGCCGAGCAGGGGTAATTGCGGTGAGAGGCCAGAGGAGACCTGTTTCGCACTGGGCGGCGCACCCGTCTTGAAGTCTGTGACAACGAGCATGCCGGTATGGAGGGTTTCCACCATGTCGGCCCGACCGATCAGTTTTACGGTTTTATCCTTGATGCTGAGATCAAGACGATAGCTCTGCTCAAAAGCACGGGATTTCACAACGCCATCGCGATCGGCCATCCAACTGAGAAAGGTGTCTGAGACCTCGTGCCAGCTCGCCTGGCGTTCGGCGAGGAAGAGCGGATCGGCCCCAACCTGTGTCATCTCGCTGGAGAACCGCGCAACCAGATGGTCTGGTGTCAGCGAGGGGGTCTCAAGCGTGTTCACGCCCTCCAACGCATTATGCAGCGCGGTGCCGATGGCGAGCGGGCTGATCGGCGCGTCGATCTTTTCGAGCGGTTCGAGCGCAAGCACTTTGCGGGCATAATAGGCATATGGATCGCGGATAAGCGTTTCGACCTCGGTGACGCTGATCTGTTTCGTGCGGGCCTCTTTGGGAGGTTTCGGTTCTGGTGGATCGACAGAACGATTTTCTGTTGGTGTGTGCTGAGTTCTGACCCAGTCGAGCACATTGCCCGTTCTACCGATCAGCAAGTCATCGGCTTTGTCGAGACTGCCAAGTGCGCCAGACGCGAGAATGCGCAGGCGCCAGAGCCAGCGCGAGGCTACGGCTGGTTTGTCATTTACGCGGAGTGAGCGCGTCAGCACCACATCCCGGGAGCAGGTCAGCTGTGCGAAGTCATGCGCTGAGAGGCCGATGCGAGCCTCAGTGTCAGGAAGGCCGATGGCCGCCCGAATATGCCGCAGCAGAAAGCCATCCGCGCCGGGGGCTTCCGGCCATGTGCTTTCATTGAGGCCAGCAAGGATCATCCGGTCACAACATTGAAGCCGCGCCTCAAGTGGTCCCCAGATGAAGAGGCAGGGGTGGGGCGGCGTTTCATTCGGGACGCGGATGTCTGAGGCTAATTGCGTGACGAAGGGTTTGAGATCGTCCTTGCCAATCTCGGGCATCCAGTCGCCCATAAAGGCAAGATCTTCGAGAAAGCGTGCCGTGGCGGCCCCATCTGAACCGGACCAGAGCATGGACGGGCCGTCATCGTCGGGATGTTTGGTCAGGGCGTCCGCAAGCTCGGCCAGCAATTCGGAAAAGGCGCGCAGACTGAATGGTGCGCTGATCAGTGTCTCAAAGCGTTCGAGCAGCGGGCTGAACCGGTCGTGCAATTCCTCGATCAGGTGAATGGCGTCGGTGTAATTCTGGCCTGAAATCGGAAAGCGCGTTGGGTGCTCATCGGCTTCGCTGGCCTGCTGGTCGGCGAAAATGCCCATGTCATCAAGGGATTTCCAACGGCGAAGACCACGCAGTACGCCGCGTTCCAATAAGGAAACAAAGTCGGTTTCTTCCTCCTGACATTGCAGGACAATCCGTTCGGTCTTCAGGATGGTTGCCAAGCTGGACGCATCGCCCGGGTCGAACGCCCAATCAAGTGTCGCGAGCAGAAACTGTCCTGCAGAGGTCAGCGGGAGCGGCGTGCCAGCAGACGGACTGACATGAACATCCCAGCGTTTCAGCAAGGCAGAGACGCGGCGCGCGATCCCGGCATCAGGCGTGATGAGCGCGGCGGTTTTGTCCGGCGTCTCTAGCGTTTCGCGCAGCAAAAGCGCAATCGCATCAGCTTCTTCGGCCTCTGTTTCGGCCTCAATCAGAGACAATCCTTGAAGGCCATTCCGGGTGAGGGTTTCGGGCGTTTCAGGGGCTGCGCGGGTCTTCAGGCGTGTCACCCAGTCAGCAGTGGTATCAGCAGGCGCAAGGGCTTCCTGAATGATTTTGCGGCGGGAGGTCAGATCGTCGTCTGCAGCATAGTCGGGCCAGAGCCGAACGGCTTCGGGCGCCGTGTTCAGCGCGGTCAGTGTCTGGCTGAAGGCGTGTTGTGGATGGCTTGGTGCCGTGTGGATGGCCTGCCAAATGGCATGATCCATGTCGTGATCAAGTCCCGGGAAGAGGACTGCGCCTTTCGGAAGCTCAATCGCGGCCTGCATCAGCATGCGTGTTGCCGGCGTGGTCCCGGTAGACCCCGCGATAATAACGGGCGTGGCAGGCGGGGTATGCGCCCAGCGTGCACACATTGCTTCAGCTGCCAGGCGATCCTGATCATGCGTATCGGCATACCCGTTTTCACGCAGCACATCGGGCCAGAGACGTGTGATGATTTCGAGGAACTCGACCGAGACCTGCCAATGGCGAGCAAGCTCTGCATTCTCGACCTGATCAGCGAGTGTGTCCCAGGCGACCTCACCTGACAGGGCGGCCTGATCAAGCAGGCGAGCCAGATCGCGGGCGACCGACATGGCCGATGCCAATGTAAGGCTTTCACCCCGCGATTCATGCCATTGCATTACCATGTGCGAAAGGGCGCCAAGACGTGCTCCGGCCGGCATGGGAGGGCGCACGTCGATACTGGCTAATTCGCCTAATAGTGCCGGGTCGTTATCGCCAGCATCGCCAAGGGGCCGAATATCGGGCGGTAGAAAGGCGGGCTGATTAAGTTCCTGAAACAGGCGAGCGGCGAGCGCGCGGGCGGATCGGCGGTTTGGCACGAAGATTAGCGCATTTGCCAGCGCTTCTGGTGTCGCTTGGGCGTTGGTGATCTCGATCAGGGATCGGGCAAGCTCGCCAAGGAAATCGCTTCCGGCGGGAAGGGTGAAAAGGCGGTCAGGACTGCCAAAGAGTTGCTGATCAAGCAGGGATGAGGTCATTCGCCTGGATTGTCCTCAATCCAGCGTTCGACTTCAGCAATCGTTTCCGGGCGGCCGACATGCATCCATTGCGCATCAAGTGGCAAACCATAGAGACGCCCGGCTTCGAGGCTTTTATTCCAGATGAGGTTTGCCGAAAACGGACGGCAGGCTTCCCCGTCATAAAGGCCTGGTTTGGTCACGCGCACCCCGGCATAGGCCCACGGGACAGAAGGCCGTTCGCCACGCCGTTCGATCCGGCCATCTTCTGTGAGGTTGAAGTCGCCCTTGCCGTCATAGCCAAGGCTGCGCGAGGTGTCGGCCAGGAGAAGCAGGTCATCCATGATTTCGGGATCATAAGCGGCACTGAGCAGATGAAACGGATTACTGGAGGGCTTCACCCAGAAGGCATCGGTGTTCACCATGAAAATCGCCTCGTCAGGCAGTAAGTCGCGCGCCTTCACGATCGCGCCGCCGGTCTCGAGCAGCTCTTCGCGCTCGTCTGAAATCAGAATCTCAATACCGGATTTCTGCGCGAGGTGTGTTTCGACTTGTTCGGGCAGATAGTGGACATTGACCACGGCGCGCTCAATGCCAGCGGCGATGGCGTCATCGAGGAGGTAATCCATCAGCGCCTTGCCCGCGACCTCGATCAGCGGCTTTGGCGTGGTGAGCGAAAGCGGGCGCATTCGCGTTCCAAGACCTGCGGCCAGGAACATGGCGGTGCGAATGGGTCGGTCCATGACTACTCCGATTTCAGAAACGGAGCTGCAGTTTCGAGGATTCGGCGCAGATCGGCCAGAGCTTCATGTTGAAGGTTTTGTTTCAGATGTCCCCACTCACGCGGCAGGAAGTCGTTATATCGGGGTTTGCCATCGCGAGAGATGAGCCGGGCGAAGACACCGATGATGCGCAGAGCATTCACTGCCCCTGCAATGGCGTAGTCGCGACCAAAATCGGCGCTATCATAACCGGTCTCGGCCAGATAATGATCGATCAGTTCAGCCTGAAGGTCAGGCGAAACATCCCGTCGCGCATCCTGAAGGAACATGGCAAGGTCCCATGCTGCCGGGCCACGCACCGCGTCCTGAAAGTCGAGAATGCCGACCCGCTGCACATCCGAGCGTTCGGGCAGCCAGATCAGATTCTCGGCGTGATAATCGCGTAAGAGAAGCACTTTTGGCAGGCGGGTGAGATGCTCGCTGAGCGTCGCAATGACGTCGTCATACTGGGCCGCCAGATCACCGGAAAATCGCACCCGCTCATCAAACGCCGGATACCATTTGGGAAACAAATCGGCGCCCGTAGTCAGGGCGAGGCGGTCATAGTCGAGGATAGGCCAGATATAATCACCCGCCGTCACGGTGTGAGGCGTGGGCGACAAATGGGCTCGTATCAGCGCATCCGCGGCGGGTCTGTAAATACTTCTCTCGTCCAGACCCTGTTCGATCTCGCGAGCGAAAACGCGATTGCCGAGATCTTCAAGCAGGCAGAGGCCACGTTCAACGTCAAAGGCAAGAACTTCAGGCGCTGACAGGCCAATAGAGCGCAAATGCTCACCAATCCCCACAAAGGCATCGACGCGGCTTGCAGCGAGACGTGTACGGCCGTTCCATCCGGCAAGAATCCGGTCCCGTTCGGAGGCGTCTGGCCCGCAGGGCTGTTCCTCATTCGCGGGCGGGGCATCCATGAGAATGTAGGATTTGTCGTCTTTTATCAGGCGTTCATAGCGTCGGGTCGAGGCATCCTGATTGATGGGGTCACTTCGCACGTCACTCAGGCCAGCCTGCGACAGGAAGTCCAGAATTTCAGCGCTTCGGTCCGGATCGGTCAAAGTGTTCATCCAGTCGTTTCACCCATTCGGCATTTTGAGATGATAACACGGCCCGGCGGGACGAGCCCTCAAAAAGGATACGCAGTGAGAGTCGATCTGAGGGGAGAAGGTCGCCAGCATGATCAGGCCATTCTATAATGGCAATATCTTGCAGTGCATCTTCGAATCCCAGCTCGAAAAGCTCTGATGGAGTGTTAACGCGGTAGAGGTCGAAATGCCAGAGTGAACATTCCGGCAGCTCATAGGTCTGCACCAGCGTATAAGTTGGGCTGGGCACCTCGGTTTCATCACCGAGCAAAGACTGGATGAGACCGCGCGCGAGCGTCGTTTTGCCTGCTCCCAGTTCGCCGTAGAGTGCGATAACATCTCCCGGGCGCAGAATACGGGCGAGTTTGGTGCCCAAACTCTTGGAATCGACCTCAGAAGGTAGAAAAACTTCAAAATCAGGGCTTGCATTCATGCTCATTGACTAAGAGGAAGCATGTTTGACAGCAAGTGGCTTGAAAAAAATGACGCATGCGTCATAAATCACATGCGCAGATCGGGTGGAGTATGTCGGTGGAATCCAGTGTAGTCGTCATCGGAGCGGGACAGGCCGGGGGCCAGGCGGCAGTCTCATTGCGCCAGTTCGGGTATGAAGGCCAGATCCATCTTGTGGGTGAGGAAGCGGCGCCACCTTATCAGCGCCCACCGCTTTCAAAAGATTATCTGAAAGGCAAGCTTGAACGCGAGCGCCTCTTTCTGAAGCCGCGCCAGTTCTATGAAGATAGCAAGATCGATCTCAAAACGGGTGTAAAGGTGACGGGCATTGATCGTCACACACGCACCGTGTCTCTTAGTCAGGGGGAAGACCTCTCCTATGACAAGCTGATCTTTGCGACAGGGTCACGCGCGCGGCAATTGCCGACCCCCGGCGCTGATCTTCAGAATGTATTCGATCTGCGGACACTGGATGATATCGGCCAGCTGAAGCCTGCCATGCAGATGGGGAATAAACTGCTCATCGTTGGGGCCGGCTATATCGGGCTTGAGGCCGCCGCCGTGGCGCGCGAATTCGACCTCGAAGTCACCGTTCTGGAAATGGCAGACCGTGTGCTGGCCCGGGTGACCTCGCCGGTAATGTCAGACTTTTATCAGCGCCTGCATGAAAGTCAGGGCGTGTCGGTTCGTACGAATTCCATGCTGAAAGAGCTCGTCGGGCGTGATGGCCGCGTGACCTATGCTGTTCTGTCGGATGGCGAGAAGATTGACTGCGATATTGTGCTGGTCGGCATTGGTATCCTGCCGAATGAAGAACTGGCCGCTGATGCTGGAATTGCGTGCAAAAGCGGTATTCTTGTCGATCGGGATTGCCGGACAAATGATCCGGATGTTTACGCCATTGGTGATTGTGCGCACCGACCATTGGTTCATTATGGCCGCGACGGGCGTCTTGAGAGCGTGCATAACGCAATTGAGCAGGGAAAGATTGCAGCTGCGCACATCGTTGGTAAGGACCGGCCCGCCGAAGATGTGCCATGGTTCTGGTCTGACCAATATAATATCAAGCTTCAGATTGCGGGCTTATCTCAAGGCTATGACGAGGTTGTGGTTCGGGGCGATCCGACCAGCCAGAGCTTTGCTGTTTTTTACTTTTTGGCAGGCAAACTGATATCAGTTGACGCCGTAAATGCCCCGCCCGAATTTCTTTCCGCGAAGCGGCTGATCGCCGCGAACGCAAAAATTTCGCCAGAAAATGTTGCAGATGTCTCCGTTTCCATGAAGGAAATCATGACAGCAGCCCTGGCACGCTAGACCTCAGAGGAGCGCATAAGACTATGGTGAAAATCACTTATATCGATCACGAAGGCACCAGCCGCGACGTGGATGCAAAGGTTGGCGAAAGCGTGATGGAAGCTGCCATCCGTAACAATATTCCCGGAATCGATGCCGATTGCGGCGGCGCGTGTGCCTGCGCAACCTGCCATGTCTATGTCGATGAAGCCTTCCTGCCAAAAACCGGTGAACAGGAAGCCATGGAACAATCCATGCTGGATTTTGCGGATGGTGTTCAGGACAATTCACGTTTGTCGTGTCAGATTCAGGTCAGTGATGAACTGGAAGGCCTGACGGTTACGACACCGGAAAGCCAGCACTAAGCACGGCATAGTCTGCATCAGCGGCATGGCTCTGTCCTTCGGGGCCTTGCCGCCCGTGGACGTCCTCAAGAATTCAAGTAAACACATTCAAATCGCTGATGATCAGGAGACAAACTGTCTTCTGGTCATGCTTCTATTTATTAACGCGTCCATAATTCAAAAGTTATTGAAATAAAATATGATTTTTTACTCTTTGGTTTCAAATAATTGAACCTTCCATCGAGCTGTGCGTTGACTGCTGGAATAGTCAGTCATCGGCCTATTTCAGGTTAAAGACATTGTAAGCGTAATCGACGGAGTTTTCGTGGCCAGGTCCCGATCTATAACAATTAAAGAAGTTGCCGAGCTCGCCGAAGTTTCACAAATGACTGTCTCTCGGGTGCTCAATCAGTCAGATGCAGTTCGAGAGGAAACCCGCAAACGGGTTCAGGACGCGATCCGACAACTGAACTACAGACCCAATCTGATGGCGCGAAATCTGGCGCGCGGGAAGTCCCTGCTCCTGGGTGTTCTTTATCAGAACTCCAGCTCAGCTTATCTCGGCGAAATGATGGTGACGGCCCTGAAAACCTGCCGCCAGGAAGGCCATCATCTAGTGTTGGAAGATATGCCCCAGTCAGAAGATGGCAGCATTCAGCCGCAGGCGATAGCCGATCGGCTGGCGCTCGTCGGGCTGGATGGCTTGATTGTCACGCCGCTGCTCGCGCGGACGTCGGAACTGATCGACACGCTGGCTGAGCAAATCCCGCAAATGGTTGTGCTCGGCACGAACAATCTGAACTCCGGTATTACCCGAATCAGCTTTGATGATTTTTCCGGGGCGAAAAAGCTCACAGAGGCGCTGATCAACAAAGGGCATAAGCGAATTGCGTTCCTGTCAGGACATGCGGACTGCCCCGCCTCGATCGCCCGGAGAGACGGATTTGAGGCTGCGATGGCGGATGCGGGCCTGAAAATGACTTCAGACCTGATGATTGAAGGCGAGTACAATTTGGAAACCGGCATGGCCGCCGGCGACAAACTGCTCAGCCAGTCCAAGCGTCCGACAGCGGTTTTCTGCGCCAATGATGATATGGCAGCCGGGGTTCAGCTGGCGGCACACCGGAAGGGATTGAAACTGCCGGACGATTTGTCTGTTGCGGGCTTTGATGATACCGCCATCGCCAATCTGGTCTGGCCGCAGATCACGACTGTACGCCAGCCGATTGGACGGATGACGCAGATTGCCGTTGAAACTCTGTCTAAGGGTAGTTTCCCATCCGACCTTGAAGGCGCGGCCATGCTGAGCATGAACCATCTTCAGATTACCGATGTGGAGCTGATTGAACGGGACAGCGTTGCCAGCCCAAAATAATCCGGGGTATCAGGCAAAAAATTCTGCATTCGTCGCAGACTCTGGTTTTTGACTTCGATATGTCTGCTAAGCATCGAAGAATATAATCAGGAGGCCCCAAATGCGAACAGTCACTCATTTCGTCGACGGAGAAAGCTTCGCCGGGCATTCCGGTCAGCTTGGTGACATCTACAATCCCAATACGGGCGAGGTGCAGGCACAGGTCGCGCTGGCCGGCCCACAGGATGTGGCCATTGCCGTTGACGCGGCTGAAGCGGCATTTCCGGCCTGGTCGGCGACCAACCCGCAGCGCCGCGCGCGGGTGATGTTTGAGTTCAAGCGCCTTCTTGAAAATCACATGGATGAGCTGGCAGAGCTGCTTTCTTCCGAACATGGCAAGGTGATTGCCGATTCCAAAGGCGATATTCAGCGCGGCATTGATGTGGTGGAGTTTGCCTGTGGCATCCCGCATCTGCAAAAAGGTGAATATACGGAAGGCGCGGGTCCGGGCATTGATGTCTTCTCCATGCGCCAGCCTTTAGGTGTGTGCGCAGGCATTACGCCATTCAACTTTCCGGCCATGATCCCGTGCTGGATGTCAGCTGTGGCGATCGCGTGCGGGAACACCTTCATCCTCAAGCCATCCGAAAAAGACCCGAGCGTGCCCGTGCGTCTGGCAGAGCTGTTCATGGAAGCGGGCGGGCCTCCGGGCGTGCTCAATGTGGTGCATGGCGACAAGGTGGCGGTGGATACCATTGTCGAGCACCCTGATATCAAGGCCGTCAGCTTTGTCGGCTCGTCTGACATCGCCCAATACGTTTACTCGCGCGGCACGGCGACCGGCAAGCGTGTGCAGGCCATGGGCGGGGCGAAAAACCACGGCATCATCATGCCCGACTGCAATATGGAGCAGGCTGTGAAAGACATTGTTGGCGCAGCCTATGGTTCGGCTGGCGAACGATGTATGGCTCTGCCTGTGGCGGTGACGGTCGGCCAGAAGACGGGCGATGAGTTCGTTGAGCGCATGCTGGATGCGGCTTCCAATCTGAAAGTCGGCATCTCCACTGACGCGGACGCGCATTACGGGCCTGTCGTCTCTGCGGCGCACAAGGCGAAGGTGGAAGACTATATCCGCATTGGTGTGGAAGAGGGCGCGGAGCTGAAGCTCGATGGCCGGAACCACACTCTGCAGGGTTATGAAAACGGCTATTTCATCGGGCCAAGCCTGTTCGACCATGTGAAGCCGGGCATGCGCACCTATAAGGAAGAGATTTTCGGGCCTGTGCTACAGGTGGTGCGCGCTGAAACGCTCGAAGAGGCGGCGGCCCTGCCATCAAAGCACCAGTACGGAAATGGCGTGGCGATCTTTACCTCAAATGGCCGTGCGGCGCGCGAATTTGCGGCGCAGGTGAATGTCGGCATGGTGGGTATCAACGTGCCCATCCCGGTGCCGGTCTCCTACCATTCTTTTGGCGGTTGGAAGCGGTCTGCCTTTGGTGACCACAACCAGCATGGCGCGGAAGGCGTGCGGTTCTGGACCAAAGTGAAAACGGTGACCCAACGCTGGCCTGAAGGTGATATCGGCGATCAGGCCTTCATCATTCCGACCATGGGGTGAGCGATTTGAAGATCAGGCACACACTCGGCTGGATGGCGATTGGGCTGGGGCTGACGATTGGTCTCCTTGTGTCGGTACTCGCTGTCCCTTCGTTCTTTCAGCAGGATCGATGTATGGACAATGGCGGCATCTGGGTCGGGACGCCTGCGCGCTGTGTTTGTTCCTATGCGGATCTCGCCTTACGAAAGGACAACCCTTCCGAGCTTCAGGTTCAGCGCAGAGCCTTCTGCGACGCGAAACCCAATGGCAGTATGTGGAATCAGGAAGATGTCGAAGCATATCGGAGTTTGAGGTGAGGTTAGGGTAGGTCGGTTCAAAGCCGGACGTGATCCGGCTGGAACCGACACTTCGTGCCAAAGTGTTGCGCCGCCCCGGCGTTCGTCGCCGGGGACTATCTCCTGATCTCGCAAGCTGAGAAGGCGGGAGTTGGTTCCCAGGAACACGCCTTGGGAAGTCGCTGTAGATAGACCGACAGAAAGAGAGAACCACATGACCAAAATCGCATTTATCGGCCTTGGAAATATGGGCTCGGGCATGTGTGTGAATCTGGCGAAGGCCGGGTTTGACGTTATGGCGTTTGACCTCAATCGCGACGCCGTGAAGGCAGTCGCGGAGAAGGGCGTAAAACCTGCGAGCGCGCTTGGCGACGCTGTGGTGAATGCTGATGTGGTGGTGAGCATGCTGCCTGCCGGGAAACACGTCCACGCCGTCTATTTCGACACAGATGGCGTGGCCGATCAGGCTAAGCCTGGCACCTTGTTTCTCGATTGCTCAACCATCTCGGTTGAAGAGGCGCGCGAGGCAGCGGCAAAGGCCGAGGCGGCAGGCTTCATATATATGGATGCGCCGGTTTCAGGTGGCACAGCCGCGGCGGATGCGGGCACGCTGACCTTTATGGTGGGCGGTGCGGCGGAGGGATATGAGCGCGGCAAACCAATCCTCGATGCCATGGGCAAGAATGTGTTTCACGCAGGTGGGTCAGGTAATGGCCAGGCCGCCAAGATTGCCAACAACATGCTGCTTGCCATCTCTATGATCGGCACATGCGAGGCGTTCAATCTGGCGGAAAAGCTGGGCCTCGATGCGCAGACCTTTTACGATATTTCCTCCACGGCATCAGGTCAGTGCTGGTCCATGACGAGTTATTGTCCGGCGCCGGGGCCTGTGCCTGCCGCGCCAAGCAATCGCGACTATCAACCGGGCTTTGCCGTAGCCATGATGCTGAAGGATTTAAAGCTCGCCATGGGCGCGGCGGAGGCTGCGGGAGCAGAGACGCCTTTGGGGTATCATGCTGAAGAGATTTACACCGCGCTTTCGGAGGCGGGTCATGACGGGTTGGATTTCTCTGGCGTGATGAAGCGGATCAAAGGCGAGATCTGAAGGAACTTCCGTCCGGACGGAACGTAGGATAAGCTCAGCTGAAAATCCGGGAGACCCCTATGCCGCGCCTGTTTACGCTCATCGCTATTGTTACACTGGGCCTGATCGCGGCTTGCGCGGTTGAACCGTATAAAGACCGGTATCCGGATGGTAATTATCCGCCACCTCCGGGCCAGACTTACCCACCCCCGCCGCCTGGGCAGAGCTATCCACCTGGTCGTCCGATCGCGGATGACGGACAGGCGTGCGGCGGCATTGCCGGGGTTCAATGCGGCAATCCGAACTCCTATTGCAAGAATGATTACAATGCCTGCGGCGCAGCCGATCAGATGGGCTATTGCGCACCACGGCCGGACATGTGCACCCGGGAATACCGGCCTGTGTGTGGGTGTGATGGCCAGACCTATGGCAATGCCTGCACGGCGGCCTCAGCCGGGGTGAGCGTGGTTCACGATGGCGAGTGCGGGTCAAGCGGTCGATACTGACCGGCACCGGACCATCAAATTTCGGGGGAGTGAACATGCAGAAGTTCAAATTGTATCTGATGGCGATGTGCCTGGGGCTTCTGGCCGCGTGTGCTGGTGAGCCGTCCTCAACGGGCCCTGAGCCAATGCCTGATCCGGTGACAAGCCGACCCATGGCGCAGGACGGCGAAATGTGCGGTGGCATCGCTGCCATTCAGTGCGCCAATCCACGATCTTACTGCGCGACGCATAGTTTCTCCTGCGGGGCAGGCGACCAGTCGGGGGTGTGTCAGGCGAAACCTGAAATCTGCACAATGGAATACATGCCGGTGTGCGGGTGTGATGGCAAAACCTATTCCAATTTCTGTCACGCGGCGTCAGCGGGCGTGAATGCGGCCCATCAGGGCGCGTGCGAAGGTTAGTCAGGCTTTCAGATCTTCAAGCATCATCCGAGCGCCGCGATCAGCCATCATGATGGTCGGCGTATTTGTGTTCCCTGAGGTGATTAGCGGCATGGCCGAGGCATCGATCACGCGCAGGCCCTCCAGCCCACGAAACCTGAAGCGCTGATCGAGTGGCGCAGTCTCATCTGCGCCCATGGCGATTGTGCCCACTGGGTGGAAGATCGTCGTACCGATATCGCCCGCAGCTTTTTCGAGCTCAGCCTGATCGTCGCTGACGGACGGACCGGGCAGATATTCTTCAGGCCCGTAGCAGGCGAGTGCCGCCTGAGACATGAGCTGGCGTGTGACGCGAATGGCCTTGGCGGCCACGGCCTTGTCTTCATCGGTCGACAGATAATTCGGCGAGATATAAGGCGCATCGCGGGCAGACGGCGTCGTCACATAGATCTCACCACGCGAGGTCGGTCGCAGATTACAGGCACTGACCGTGACAGCATCGAAAGTATGGAGCGGGTCGCCAAATTTATCGAGCGAGAGCGGCTGCAGATGAAACTGCAGATCTGGGCGGTGCTGGCGCTCATCCGTTTTTGTGAAGATGCCGACCTGTGAGGGTGCCATGGTGAGCGGCCCCTTGCGGAAGAGCGCGTAGTCGAGCCCCATTGCTGCTTTGCCAAACAGGGAGTGATAGCGCGTGTTAAGCGTCGGCACGCCAGAGACTTTGTAAATGGCGCGCTGCTGAAGATGGTCCTGAAGGTTTCGCCCGACCTGTTGTTGATCAATACGGGGCCAGATGCCTGCCTTTTTGAGGTGTTCAGCCGGGCCAATGCCCGACCGGTTGAGGATCTGCACCGAACCAATACTTCCTGCCGCCAGAACAACGCCGGCGCGCGCCTTGATAACTCGTTTGCCATCCGATTCATTCACGCGCACGCCGGTGACCCGGTCACCTTCCATGACGAGCGAATGTGTGAGAATGCCGGTTTCGATCTTCAGATTTCGGCGCTTTTGAACCGGTTTGAGAAAACCTCTGGCGGCTGACCAGCGCGTGCCCGCTTTCTGGTTCACATGGAAATAGCCAGAGCCTGTATTGTCGCCGGTGTTGAAGTCGTCGGTTTTGGGAATGCCCATGTCCTCGGCAGCGTCTCGCAAGGCGTCGAGAATTGTCCAGCCGACGCGAGGAAACTCCACCCGCATTTCACCGCCAGTGCCATGATGCTCGCTGTCTCCGAGGAAATGGTCTTCGATCCGACGAAAGGCGGGAAGCACATCCTCCCAGCCCCAATCGGTGAGGCCGAGCGCTTTCCAGCTTTCATAATCCTCGCGCTGGCCGCGCATGGAGATCATGGCGTTGATGGCCGAAGACCCGCCCAGGGTTTTGCCCCGCGGATAGGCAAGATCACGTCCGTTCAGCCCAGGCTGGGGCTCTGTGCGGTACATCCAGTCAGATTTCGGATTGCCAATCGCGAACAGATATCCGACCGGAATCTTATACCAGATCCAGTTGTCCGGTTTGCCCGCCTCGAGAAGCAGAATGCGTAAATCCTCTCGTTCGGAGAGACGGTTGGCGAGCACACAGCCCGCCGACCCCGCACCGACGATGATGATGTCGAATTCCTGCTCTTCGGCAGACACGATAGCGCTCTATTCGTTTTTAAACAGAACGCCGCCTTCTGCATCGAAATAGTCTTCATCGACTTCAGAGACGGTGTTGAAGCGCATGGCCTGAAGATCGTCTTCCGTCACGGATGGCCAGAACGGCAGGCCGCGCGCATTCGGGTCACCATGACGGGCAAAGCTGATCCAAGCTTCGCTGACCTGATCGGCTACCTTTTGCGGTACTTCCAAATCACTTCCGACCATGGATTCGGAATTACCGAGCGTATCGAATGCAAAGGGAATTTCGAGCGCGTGCGGGGTTTTGTAAATGCCACCAACCACAGGTGTTTCCCAGTCAAACTGATACAGCCAGACGGGAGCTGTGCCCTGCTCGGCCTTTTTCTTGGCCTGACGCACCGCATTGGCGGAATAGCGGACGTCTGAGGCCATTGCGACGAGGATCTGGCCGTCGGAATAGTCCGGAAACTCTCCACGATAGGCTTCAACGATGTCTTCGAACTCGTCCTCGGTGACAAACTCGCCAATCAATCCTTTGACAGCCTGAAAGCTGAGCGTTGGCTCGCTTGAGCCGGGACGCATCAGCCAGAGCGAAAGCTCGTCCTTATTTGACCCTATCAGCATCGGGACATCAGCGTTTGGCTGCGGTGCAGGCGCTGTGAAGGGATCGTATTTCAGCGAACGACCATCGACGACCGGACCCCAGGAAAAGCTTCTGCTGGACATGGCGGCGGCTTTTCGCAAGCCCGCAATTATCTCATCCTGGGTGAGCACCTTAAGCCCTTCCAGATCACCTCCTTCAAGTCCAACGGCTTTCAGAAAGTCGAGCGTGTCCCTGTGGGCCTGTTCAGGAGTACGAAAACTGAGCATTGATCCAGACTGGACGATGGCGCGGTCGAACAAACCTTCTGCCATACCCATAGCGTTCAGAACAGAAACCTTACGGCCACCACCGGACTCGCCGAAAATAGTGACGTTTTCCGGGTTGCCGCCGAATGTCCCAATATTGTCGCGAACCCATTCAAGGGCCTGAACCATATCCAGCGTGCCAACATTGCCGCTGTCAGCATAGGCCGGGTCATCTGTCATGCCGGCAAGGTAGAGATATCCGAGTGCGTTCAGGCGGTGATTGATGCTGACGACCACAACGTCGCCCCGATTGGCAAGGTTAACGCCTTCATAGGCTGTACTGGAGCCAGAACCACTCTGAAAACCACCGCCATGAAGCCAGACCATGACGGGGCGTCTGCGGTCATCAAGGCCTGGTGTCCAGATGTTCAGGCCCAGCATGTTTTCGCTCATTTCAGGAACAGGGTCGGGTTGCCAGGAAGCAAACACGGCGGTGTTGCCGGCAAGCTGCGGAGTGGTGTCCGGATAGCTGTTGGCTTCAAGAATGCCGCCCCATGGTTCTGGTGGCTGAGGAGGTTCGAAGCGGGTGACCGAAGTGTCGGCACCATAGGGAATGCCGAGGAAGACATTGACGCCATCTTTTACATGCCCCTGAACCTTGCCGTACTGGGTTTCTGCGATGGGTTCAGCTTGCGAAATCGGAGCGGCCTCTTGCGCAAGAGCAGGAATTTGCGGGGTAAAGAGCAAAGTAGTGGCGGCAAAGCCAGCCAGGAACAGGCGTTTCAAGTTCTATTCTCCCTCGTCGTCCGGTCATCGGATCTTGGCGCCTTGCATAAAGCAAGCGACCAAAGGCCGCAAATAATCGTTCCGTGAATAGCTTGTTGCGATCCGGGGAATGTCTTCTACTCGTCTGCTGGAGATGCAAGGCGCAGAGGCGTTGAGACATGGGTGAAACAGAAAAGCCGTCCCAGTCTGTCCGATTGAGGGTTGGCTGGCGGTTGCTGAAGGTATTTCTGATTGTTCTCTTTGTCGGCATTGCGTTGAATGCGCTGATCCTGGCGATTGGCGCGGGTGCGGGCGGTGTGACCATCTCACTGACGGTTTTACTCGCTCTGCCATTCTTCCTGAGCGCGTTGATGATCTATTTGATTAAGACGGACGCGGATGGCAGCGGGACTTACTATTACTGGGCGCCGGTGATCACGGTGGTCGGACTGATTACGGTGGGCGGGGTGTTGATCCGGGAGGGCGTTGTCTGCCTCATCATGGTGCTGCCGCTTTGGGTGCCAATGGCGATCTGGGGCGCGCTGACTGTGCGCGGGTATCAGCGCGCTGCCCATAAAGATGCATCCCAGATCAAAGTTTTTGAGCTAAGTTCGCTGACCCTCATTCCAGTCGTGATTATGGGGCTGGATGTCGGTCTGCCGCAAAACATCTCAACGTTCGAAGTTCGTCGGAGTATTGTGCTCGATGCGACGCCCGAAGAGATCTGGCCTCTGCTTTTGGAGCTCGACGACCTCTCTGTGGAAGAGGGGAAGTGGAATGTGACCCAGAACCTTTTGCAGATTCCACGGCCCGCGTCGGCCCTGGTGACAGGTAAGGGTGAAGGCGCGGTTCGTGCGGCCCGTTGGGGCGAACATATCCGATTTGAGGAGCATATTTCGGATTGGGCTGAGCACCAGCGTCTGGTCTGGAAATTCGTCTTTCCGGATGACTCGATCAGTGCCTATACCGACTCGCATATTCACCCTCAGGGACCGCATCTACGCATTGAACAAGGCGGCTATGAACTGACGGAATTGGGCAGTGGTCAAACCCGGCTGGAACTCTATACCCGCTATGAGGCGGAGACGCCGGTCAATCTGTATGCGGCGCTTTGGGGTGAGCTGATCCTTGGAGACATCCAATCCAATATCCTGTCGATTCTTGATCAGCGTCTCGATTGAAATTTCTCAAAAAATCAAACGACAGACAGGAATGAGGTTTAACCTTAGTGCCTTAATCTTCTTATCGGGCCGTCAGAAGACAGCCTGATAATGAGGAGCTCAAGAAATGAGCCTGACCAGCATCAGAGACAGCTATCACGAGGTCTTTCAGACGCTGCGCAAAGTTGCAGAGCGCGAAGACGCGACTGCAGACCGCGCGAAACCGCGCGAGATCTATGGCGCGAAGCTATCCGACAAACCAGCGTTCGAAGTTTCCCTGTCGGCCGAGGCTAGCCAGAAAACCGAAAAGAGCGAGGTGCCAGACGTCGACCCACGCGTCGAGGCGCTGTCCCGGGAAAAAGGCCGTGCGCGCGAAAGGCTGATTGAACTGGGCAAGCAGATCAAGCTTGTGCGGAAGATCTGGCAATATCAGCCCAAAGAACTTGCAAAACAGCTGATCCGGCTGGCGCAGGAGCTGAAGGATGTTCTGACAGATTATAAGAAAGCCCAGAAGGAACTCGCCGAGCTTCGGGGGTCGATGTCGTCGGGCGGGGCAGGCATGGCCATGCCAAATGTTTCGATCCCGTCAGCGACACCGCCCTCCGCCGAGACATCAGAAGACGGCGAAACTCCTTCACCTGACGATATGCAGAAAGACGCGGAACAGGCCGTAGAGTTTGCGGAAGCCGAGTTGGCGCATCTGCCGGACGAAACTGAAGATGAAGTAGCCAGCGTCCCGGTCCCGGCCGAAGAGCCTGACGAGCGTGTGCCAGACACTGATGAGACCTCGCTCAAGGGGCTCACAGCCTATGGCCCGATGAAAATTGAACGATTCCGTCTCGATCAGACCCCGGAGGCCTTCGAACTGAGAGGCGATCTGGAGTTTGTGAATGGTGCCAAAAGCCTGCTGAAGGAGCTGAAAGACGCCTTTGGCGACGTGAAACGATGGGCCATCGGGTTTGATCAGGATGGGAAAGACGACCGGAAACTCTATGAACTCACGGGAAAAGTGCTCAAGAAACTGGAAAAGGATTTGACCGATTATGAGGTGGAGCTGAGGGAGATGATGCCGCCTGCCATCTGGGTTTCAAGGGCCGTTCCAGCGGGTCTTTCGGTTAATAATGGTTGAACATATTTTGTAAAATTCGCCCGCGAGGCGTAATACATGGCCAATAAAACTACCTCATGGTTAAACTACCTTGGGGAGAAATTGGGAGTTTTCTGCCATGACACAGCGTTTACAAGAAGGGATTCTGTTTGCGACCGGAGACCGCGCAGCGTTATGTTTTCATATGTGGGCAGCTGTTCTGATTGCATCACTATTTCTTCTGTTCCTGACGCCGATCGCCGGTCTTTTGGGTATTGTTGCAGCTTTTGGGTTCAGTTTTCTCGCCGTCCGGTTATCTCGCGGATCACGTGTTCAGCCTGAAGCATTCTGATCACACAATTGCGTCACGCCCGCTTGACTGGTCGGTGAATGGTTTGCGCACTATCTGAACGGTATGATGCTAACTTTTCCTACCGTACTATCCCGACGCAAAATCTTGTTTGGCGGAAGTTCCGCTCTCATACTGACGGCCTGTTCAGGCGGTGCTGCAGACTCCAATCCGACACTCCAGCCCGATATTGGTAGCAATCCTGATGGCACGGACTGGGCGGCGCTGACCGAGGAGGAATGGCGGGACCGATTGTCGCCTGCTGCATTTCGCGTGCTGCGCAAGGAAGATACCGAACGCCCTTTCACCTCCCCGTTAAACGAGGAAAAGCGCGATGGGATATACCATTGCGCGGGGTGTGATCTGGCGCTCTTCTCCAGCGAACAGAAATACGATTCCGGAACCGGCTGGCCCAGTTTTTGGGCGCATCTGGATGGGGTCATGGGTACAAAAGCCGACAACAAATTCTTCATGCAGCGCACGGAATATCACTGTATTCGCTGCGGCGGACATCAGGGGCATGTGTTTAATGATGGTCCGGCACCCACTGGCGAACGCTGGTGCAATAATGGAGTCGCGCTGACATTCAGGCCTACGACCGCCTGAGTTTATCCCAGACCCGGCTGGCTCTGTGGCGGGGCCTGAAGGCCAGGCGCCGTCATCCGGTCATTCACACGGAACCAGCCCGCTATAGAATACCGGTCGCGCGTGGTTGGGAGAACTTCGTGCGGAATTTCCTCGGACAGAAATAACACCAGTGTGCCTGAGGCCGGTAGAATACGGGCAAGCGGCACAGCAGCCTCATCCTCACCGACAGGATAAATCACCAAAGCGCCGTCGTCGCTCTCCTGCCAGTCCTCATTGAGATAAAACACGCTTGAGAGCATGCGGTTTCTTGTGCCCCGGAACGCATCGACATGGCGACGGTAAAACCCGCCGGGTTCATAGACTGCGAAATGGGCCTCATAGGAGAACAGCCCGAGGAAAAGCTCGCGATTGACCGTCTGACGCACGGTTTCCATCAGATCGAGATAGTCGCATTGCGCAGACGTAGAGCGGTCAAACCAGCGCGTCTTGTCGCGCCGGACAGAGAGGTCAACGGTGTAGTCGTCAACACGACCGACACCTGCATGCTCCAGCCGGTCTGAAGCATGTTTCGCTATGGCTTCATGGCGCAGACGGTGTGTGAGCTCCGACGGGATAAGGTCGTGAATGACCACAAACCCCTGATCGGCCAGCGCTGCGGGCCAGTTGGGACGATCAAATATGGCGGGTCCAGCGGCGTGCGCCGGAGTGAAAGCGTTCATTCTGCCCTGCAGGCAATTGGAAAAAGTCGTGCGAGCTATCATGAATTTCCGAGATTTGCCAGCGAAATCAGGAGCTGATAGTTGGCTGCCCTGTAGAGGACGATCGCCATGACCATAGACATTCTGAGAGCTGCACCGGGGGATGAGGCAGCGCTTTCATATATCGGCGCCAAAACCTTCTCAGACAAATTTGCCCATCTCTATAAGCCAGAAGATCTGGCGCTGTTCCTGGAAACATCGCACGCGGTGGACGCCTATAAATCTCATCTCGCCAATCCCGAGATGGGGATATGGAAGGCGGTGGACCAGGACGGCCGAATTGTCGGTTATGCGGTGGCTGGTCCCTGCGGTCTTCCGGTGGAAGACATGCCCGACGGCGCGATGGAAATTGCCAGATTATATGTCGACGAGTCGGCTCAGGGGCAGGGTTTGGGCCGGAAACTGATGGATGAGATGCTCGCCTGGCTCGATCGCGATGGCCGCCCGCCGCTCTATCTGTCCGTTTACAAGTATAATGACGGCGCTCAGCGTTTTTATCATCGTTATGGCTTTGAATATCTTAAAGAATACCGCTATCGGGTCGGGAATCATTTTGACCCGGAATATCTCTATATCAGGCGCTGATCATGTTTGCGCAAACTGTAATAAGATGACAAAATTTACCGAAAAACGATAAATTTATGTTGCAGTTGTCACATTCCGCGTGTTTAACTCTCTTCGGAGTTGAACAAGAGGAATACCATGCGTCTTATCTCACATATGTCTGCTGTCCTTGCGGCTGGAAGCCTGGCCTGCGGCGCGATTACCGCGCCCGCCCTGGCGCAGGAAACTGTTACCTGGACCGAGGATGAAGCCAATCTCATTGCCGGATTTGAAGCGCTTCGGACCTCGACCCCGGGGTCTGCTCTGGCCACCGAAACGTCTGTCCGAGCTCTTTTGTCGAACTTTCCTGACTTCATCGCCGTGGATATTGGCGAAATTGAAGCCGAAGGCGATGGCGTGATTTTTCACGACATTTCCTTGTCCATGGTTGGCGAGGAGATTCCTCTCGGTGTTCGCATCGGTGAACTCCGTGCCTATGGGCTTGATGATGGCGAGCTGACCAAGCTGGCCGCGGGCGAGACGGCGCAAGTTGCCGACCGGATCGATATCCGCGAGATCTCGCTCTATGGCCTCGAAGACTTGATGCAGATGGCGACCGACACCTATGTTGATCAGCTCAGCGAGGCGTTGCCCCAGCCCGGGGAAGACGGCGATATCGTTCTGGATGTTCCAGAGGGGCCAGATTTCAGCATAAACTCCTATGATTTCTCGATTGGCCAGCTGATTTTGGATGGTCTGGTCTGGCACGCGGCGCCGGAAGGCGTTGATGAGGGGATTGTATCGCTATTCGGCGAGGACGGCCCACCGGAAGGCAAGGAAGCCTGGGTGCTCTTCTCTCCGCTCGCTCGGTTCTATCGCAGCTTCGAGGCCGACACGCTCGCCTATTATGATGCCAATGCCGCCTTGAATGCAGATGTAAATGAAGACGGCATGCAGCAGCATATGGAGGTTGAGTTCTCATTTCCGCTCGCTGCGTCCACCGGCATATCGCGCGGTGACATGGATCTGTCGATGTCAAAAGGCGTGACCTATCTGTTTGATATGAATGTTGCCGGTGATGAACTCGATGGCGCCGACATCCCGCTGAAAATGTCGGGATCTGCTGACCTCAGCATCTGGCAGGACCTCAAACTGAGCAAACTCGCAGGCTATCTTGAACGACAGGAAGTTCCGTCATCCGACATCACAGATCTGATGAGTTTCGGGCGCGGCACCATCTATGGCGAACGCTCGGTGATGGGCGACGAGGAATTCTATACCGTCGGCAAGACCAGCATTGATCTGTCAGATTGGCATTGGTTCATTCCAGAGGTTATCAGTTTCAAGAGCGAGGATTACCGGCTCAATATCGGATCCTATCTCGGCTTCATTGAAAACACGATGCGCTCCGTCCCAGAGGTGACTGAGGACCCGGAAGCGGAACAGATGTTTGCCATGTTCAACTCGGTTGAGGATTTGCTGGCAGAGAATGGTCTCGAAATTCTCGACATGGATATTGGCCTGAACTTCACCTGGGATGCGGAGTCCGGTGCATCGTCGCTCGACATGGATAATGATGTCGAAAAGGTCGGTGCGTTCAAGCTCGGGCTTGGATCGACGACCATGCCGTATGATGACGCCCGCGAGCTGTTCCTGCGCTCTGTCGATGAAACGTCAGAAGAGCCAATGTCAGGCGAGTACTTTGCCCAAGCCTTCATGATGGGCATGGCGGTGACGGATTTTGAGCTGATGCTGGATGATGATGGCGGTCTTGAAAGAGCCTTCGCACTGGCCATCGGCATTTCCAAGCTGATCCCGGATGAGGAAGCAGAAGGCCCTGTACTTATGCTGCGGGATTCGACCCCGGATGAGGTCCGGAGCATGGTTGGCGGTCTGATCCGTATGACCGGGTTTGAGGCGGCTTCCGTCTTCCCGCCAGCTGTCACCTATATCAATGGCTTTGCAGACTTCCTGATGAAGGGCGGCAAGCTCAGCGTGAAAATGGATCCAGAGGAGCCGATCGGCGCAGCAAACGCCATGCAATTGCAGGGCATGATTGCTGACCCGGATGCGATGGTTGAGTATCTCGGGCTCGAATTCGAATACACCGAGCCTGAAGACGAATAGGTCACTATTTTTGACCTGCAATGAAGAACGGGGAGCAATCGCTCCCCGTTTTTTGATTCAGTCTGGCCGGCAGTTCAGCGGAATATCACGCAAGCTCAGGCCTCGTCTGAATTCAGCTTTTTCACAAGATAGCCCGCGCGTGGAAAGTGGATGTGCAGTGTGCTGATGGCATTTTTCACTTTCTGCAAGGTGATCTGATTTGGCTGCGCGGATACGAGTTCACCTTCCACCCAGCACGGCGCCGTATCGTCAGGCGAGATGGCCACGCGGTCACCGGGGCGAAGGCCCTGTGGCTCAGTGCCCGTACTGGCGGCCAAAAGGCGCGGGGCGGAGTGTCGGGAAATATCCAGGGCGTCTTCGCCAGTCAGACTTTCTGCGTCCTGGCCTTTGATCTCAATCAGACGATCATACCAATCCTGAACCCGCGGCGCCTCGCGAAGACAGGCCTTCGCGAAATCCGGCACATTACGGCTTACAAACCAGACATTCATATGAGCGTGCACATCCGACATGCCCGGCTTGGAGCCAAACAGCCAGCTTCCTGCACCTGCACCACGGCCCGCCGTGAGACGTTCTTCCAACAGGCTGAAATGCGCGCGCCATTGATCCTTCAGCATGGGGAGTTTGGCGACCAATTCATCGCCGCCATAGGTCCGGCCGGTCATGGCTTCACGGTCTTGGCGCAAAGCTTCGGGGATGCGATCGGCATTTGAGCCAAATACGATGCCCACACTGAGCGGAAACCATTGCCGGTCTGTCCAGCTTGCGATCATGGAATGCGTGCCTTCCTGACCAGCATTGATCAGGGGTGGTTCAGGGAAACGCTGTTCCAGCTTTTTGAGAATAAGGGCAGTGTCACAAAAGATATCTGCGCCGATCTGCATGATGGGCGTCCGGCGATACCCGCCCGTCAAAGGCATCAGATCGGGCTTGGGCATGATTGTGGGGATGTCGACACTCGACCAGGCGAGATTTTTCAGTCGCAGCGCGAGACGAACTTTTTCGGCAAAAGGTGACGCTTCATACTGATGAAGAATGATTGATTGCCCGTTCGCCATGATGCGCCTGCCTCCGCACGTTCTGATTTTGCATCAGTTAAGCCCGGTTCGAGTGCTCTGCCTAGGGAGGCTCTTAATTCGCGTCCGGAATTTCTGGTGATTCTGAACAGAATTTCCCGTCAGGGCGTGAGCCATCGCGCAGAATATTCGCCATTATCCCAGGTCAGAAGCGCCCGACGATGGCCCTGTGCGGACAGCTTGAGCCAGTCGATTTCCTGTATGGCGATGCGCAACACCATGAAATTCTGATTTCCGAGCGTGGTGTCTTCCCAGCTGTCGCCGGGATGGGCGATTTGTTCGCCCGGCGGCTGGCGAGAGAGGTAATCACCGCGTCCATATTCCGGCAGGCCCTTCCACAGCTTTTCAGTCAGGTCATCACCATGGTGCAATTCGGCCTGTCCCGAGATCCTGATTTGCGTGCGGGTGCCGGGGTCATACATCATGAGCTGCATGCGGGCATCGGCATTCAGCCCTGTGACCTTGGGCGAGCGGGCATCTGTGAAAACGGTGAGAGCCATCGTCTCCGGCTCAAATGCGCGGACAATCATTATGCGAACCTGCGGTGAGCCGTCATACCCGATCGTGGCCACAGAGGCTTGCCGCATCGGGGATTTCGACTGGCTGTCGGCGGCCTGCGTCAGATTGTGGATCACCTCCTGACGGATCGGGATCAGGCTGGGCGTTTTCTCGAAGCGATCTGTTGTGTCTGTCATATCTGGCCCCGATCTGTCTGCCCTGGTGTCGAGGCGATTTTAAGCGGGGGAACAAGCGGTGACAAGCAAAGCCAAAACCGGACGAAATTGGTCGGATTTTTAGCTGAAAATACCCATAATAAAAGTAATTATACTAGAAAAACAGCAAATACAACAACGGAATATAGGTCAGAATGCCGCGCGTCAAAAGGCACACTATTATTAAGGTCAAAGGGGCGCATATTACACCCATCTTACCAAGCGCAATTTCGGAGAGCGCCCTATGTTCAAGTCTAAATATGTTCTCTTTGCTCTGGCCACGGCTCTGGTCGGCACGACCGCAGCAGCCCAGGATAATCCATGGCAAATCCGCGCACGAGCGCTCGGCGTTTTGCCGGATGAAAGCGCTGATCTGTCTGTCGGCACGGCCCCGTTGGGCGGCGATGTGTCGATTGATGACAGCTTGGTGCCCGAGCTCGATATCAGCTATTTCTTTAACGAAAATCTTTCTGCGGAGCTCATTCTGGGTGTGACCCCGCATGATGTCACAGCGACCAGTGTGGCCGCAGTGGGCGGAGCAGATGTTGATATCGGTGATGTGTGGCTTCTGCCGCCAACGCTGACCCTGCAATATCATTTCAACGCAGGTGGCAAGTTCCGGCCATATGTCGGCGCGGGTCTGAACTATACGATCTTCTTTGATGAAGATGCCGGCCCGGTTGCAGACAGCATTGATTATGATCCGAGCTTTGGCGGTGCGTTGCAGGTCGGCCTCGACGTCGACATGGATGGCGAGCCTGGTGGCTGGTTGTTCAACGTCGATGTGAAGAAAATCTGGATCAACACCGATGTGACGGTCGATTTCACCACGGCGCTGGGCGCGACGGTGAATGCCGATGTGGACATCAACCCAACTGTGGTCGGCGTCGGCTTCGGCTACAAATACTAGGAACCCCCAACCTCGGATGGCCGGACTTCAGCCCGTCCATCCAATCCTTCGGGCCCGAAACAACTCAGCACCTCTCCTTGGGCCCACAATTGGGGCGGCATCAGCCGCCCCTTTTTTTGTCTGAATTAGCGCGTGACAATGCTGCGCTGCATGGGGGCAAGAACCGCAAGAAACTTGTTCTGCATGCGGAAGGGGATACCGGCATCATTCATCGCAAGCTGCAGGTTTTGGACCACCGCATTAAACTCGGCCTCTGTAATCCCATGATCTACATGGGCGCGCTCCATATCCATGCCGGTATAGTCACAGCCAGCACCAAGCAAATAGCAAAAATGTTCCTTCAGCGTCCGTCGAAAGCGGACGTCATCCCGTGCACGGAAAATACCCTCAATACGCGGATCGGCGATGATCCGATCTGAGAAGTTCTCGACCAGACGGTCGATCCCTTCTTTCCCACCAAAGGCAGCCAGAACGGCAGCATTGTCGATGGGATCTGCACCGGCATTGGCGTTCGATTGCTCATATGGGGCGACAGCAAATTCATCGGGATGGGTTTTGCTCATTTCGTTCTGTGCGCCCACAAGAACAAGCGGCAGAATAACGGTCAGTATATTCATCTTGGCTAGAACCCGAATTGTAAGGAAAGATAGAGCCCACGCTGATCGTCAAAGGTCGCAATCGACCCGAGATCAGCCCAGGCTGCGGTCAGTGAAATATTCTCATTCACGGCGTAGGCCGCATAGATGTCGAACCAGTCATCTTCTTTGGCAAAAGCAAGATTGTCAGGCTTGGCACGGTACTCACCGCCCACCACAAGGCGTCGGGACAGCATGTAACCGACCGAAACTTCCGGTTGGATTGTGTAGTCGTCCTGGCCCCCGAAGCCGAGAAGCCCGTTCTGATTGGCTTCCGTGTAACGCAGGGTGCCGTTGATCAGGAGGCTCTGGCTGAGAATCAGCTTCGTCGCGGAGATATAGACATCCACGCCTTCATGGTCATTCGCGCCGAGCGCATTCAACAACCTCTCATGGTCCGCCGTTCTATAGAAGGCCCCAACAGCAATCTGAGGCATCAGCTTATCCTGATCGATGACCGCATCACCGGCCAGCTTCACCTTTGCGCCAATGATGTCCTGTTTGAAGGTGAAGCCATCTCCGATCCCGAGAAGCGCGCCGGTTGCGCCGGTATCAAACTCCTGACGGGCGATACTCAGCTCAACACGATCATAAAATCCGATCGCGCCGCCGACGGCGTGAAAGTCATAATCAGACAGAGATAGATTGGTGTAAAAAGCGGTGCCGCCAATGCCGCGATCTGTTTCATTTCCCGCAATCAGCGCCCAGGGAACAATGCCGCCACCGGCGCTACCATCCACACTGGTGACGCCCCGTGTCAAAAGGAGTTTTCCGCCAGTTTCAATGCCCGTGACCTGATCCGCCCCGGCGGTCAAACTGCACGATAAGCAGCCAAAACCTGCAATCGCGACTATCGGACGATTAAGTAAACTTAGTAGTTTCCCCACAGATACAGCCCTCTTTTTACGCTCTATTTGCGTATTTAAATTTAAAAAATATTTAAGTGTATTTAACTATCCTTGTATTATGAGAATTTTACTTTCCATTTATCTTTTGATTGGCTTGCCAGCTCTGGCGGAGGGGCCGGTTACACTTCTTGTTCAGACACAAGCGGGCGAAGCTATTCCCAACGCTGTTGTGATCGCAAAAGACAGTGAGGCTGAGGTGAGCGCAGACAGTTTTGACTGGGACGTTCTTATGGAACAGTCCGACAAAACATTTGTGCCCTATGTGCTGATTGCTCCTCTGGGAAGTGAAGTCAGTTTTCCCAACCGGGACCGGATGCGCCACCATGTATACTCCTTCTCCAAGGGAAACCGGTTCGAGATCGAGCTCTATGGACGAGACGAAACCCGATCCATCGCGTTCGACACGCCCGGTGTCGTGGCCGTCGGCTGTAACATCCATGATGAAATGATCGGATATATCCGAGTGGTGGACACGCCGTATGCTGGAAAGACCGATGGGGCCGGCAGCATGACCTTTACAGATCTTCCTGCCGGCACAAATGAGTTTCTGGTCTGGCACCCGGATATGAGCGAGCGCGACGATGTTGTGATCTCATGGAACGGGGCTTCAGAACTGAAGGTGACGCTTGATGTTGCCCCTGCCGCTTTGGCCGCTGGCAATCATTAGAGATTGGGTGGGGGTATGTTCAGTCAGTTTCGGACACGCCTGACGCTTGCCTTTGGTGGAAGTATCGGACTGATTCTGATCATCCTGTCCCTGATCAGCTTTTTCTTCATTCAGGACACAGCCCGCACCAAAGTCGAAGACGAATTGCGATCGGCTGCATTTGTGCAAGACCGGATCTGGCAGATGGAAGAGAGCGATCTTCTTGATAAGGCGCGAACACTGGCGCTGGATTTTGGTTTTCGTTCAGCGGTCGCGACTGAGGATATTCCAACAATCGGTTCGGCTCTGATCAATCTGAAGGACCGATTGGGCGTTGACTTGGCCTATGCCGTTTTGCCGGATGGTCGGGCCGTACGCGCCGATACGACCGGGTCTGAAACTCTGATTGATGTGCCGGACGATTTGCTGGACGCGTTGGAGGCGGACACCGATCCAGCAGGCGTTCTCGAACTCAATGGACTGCGTTATCAGCTGGTTTCTGCGCCTGTGAAAGCGCCTCGTCTGGTGGGCTGGGTGGCATTTGCGAAACCGGTCAACGAAGCTCAGTTGCGCGAACTCGAAACCTATTCTCCCATCCCATTGGTCGCGAGCATTGCCGATGCGGATTTCGTGCTGGACACGGGAAGTGACGATATCGTTTCGACAAATGAGATCGATGGATTTGGCGATTTTCCACCCGCGAAACTGGTTCTGCGCTATTCCATGTCAGAAGCCATGAAGCCCTATAATGGTATGTTCCTGGCGCTGGGGGGGAGTGCCGTTGCAGGGCTGGTCATTCTCCTGGCCTGCTGCTGGGTCATTGCGCGCGGCGTGACAGAACCCATCCGAAAGCTCGACAATGCCGTGCGGGGGTTTGCTGACTCCTCCGTGATCGATGTGGATATCTCCTCCCGCGATGAGATTGGCCGACTGGCGCGCAGCTTTTCGTCCATGGCCGAGAAGATAACCGAAAGAGAGGCGCACATCACGCGCTTGTCCTTGACCGACACCGAAACAGACCTGCCAAATCGCCGGGCACTGGAACAGGCGCTTGAATGGGAAAGTCAGGACGACTCGGAGAATCTGTTTGTTATCGCCGTCAGCATTGATCGATTTGCCCGGATCCGGAATGTGATTGGCCAGACCGCCGCTAACGATCTGATGACCATGATCGGAGATCGTCTGATTCTGGAGGTCGGCGTTCTGGCACATGGGCGACTCGCCAGTGATACAATTGGCCTTCTGATGCGCTGTGAGAATGACGATGAACTGATGGATCGCTTCTCGCTGTTTTCGATCGAAGATGAGCCGTTCCTTGTGGGTTCTGAGCAGGTTGATGTTCAAATCACGGCTGGGTTCGCCCGCAATATCGAGCATGCCTCGCTGAAACCGGTTGATCTTGCGCTGGTTGCCGTCAGTCAGGCGCGGGTCACCGGACAGCAGATCATGGCCTTTGATGGCGACATGTATGGAGAGCCATCTGGCACGCTTGCGATGATGAGCGAGTTGATGTCAGGCCTCAACGATGGGGCGGTTTCGCTGGTCTACCAACCCAAATACGACGTCAGAAAACAGCAGGTCTGCAGTGCCGAAGCGCTGCTGCGCTGGATGCATCCCGATCGCGGTTTTGTCCGCCCGGATGAGTTTGTCGAGAATGCCGAGGAGACCGGACATATCAAACCCCTGACCCGGTGGGTGGTTGAGCGTGCCATTGCCGATCGGGATGAACTCCTTGAAAAGGGCTACGACCTGAAGATTGCGATCAATCTTTCCGGTCGGCTTGTCGGGGATGAAGCGTTCATCGACTGGCTCGCGGAAACGCTGGGCGAATTTCCGGGTTGTTTTTGTCTCGAGGTGACAGAGACGGCGGTTATTGATGACCCTGCAGGCGCGCTTGCAAACATTCAGAAGCTGCGTGACAGCGGTGTTGAAATCTCGATCGATGATTATGGCTCGGGCCTGTCATCGCTTTCGTACCTGAAACAAATTCCAGCCCATGAACTAAAAATCGATAAAGCCTTTGTTCTGGCCATGACCGAAGGATCATCGGATGCGCTTCTGGTGAAGTCGACAATTGATCTGGCGCACACGCTTGGGCTTCGCGTCGTGGCCGAAGGGGTTGAGACCAACGAAGTTCTGGGCCTGCTTGGTCTCATGGGCGCAGATATTGCGCAAGGCTATCATATCTCACGCCCCATCCCGCTGAGTGATATGGCTGGCTTCCTGAGGGAGTTCAAAGCCGACATTGTACCCCCAGCCAAAAGTGACAAAGCTTCCGCGTGAGTATCTGAATTGGAAGTTCAGACCCGCCAGTTTCCCGTCATGTCGGGTGAATGGCGGGTGCGTGTCGTGGTAAAACAGACTTTTAGACGGTGTCTTGTGAGGACAGCCAGCACGGAGTCGTTTGCATGAGTATAGCTGACCGCAGATTGGAGAAAGCCTGGTCTCAGGAAGACCTTGCAGAAATCTCCGGGATCAGTGTCCGGACGATTCAACGCGCAGAAAACGGGCAAAAGCTCGGTCTTGAAAGCCTCAAAGCGCTGGCTGCTGTTTTTGAAACGGATGTTTCAACACTCATACAGGAGCAACACCGAATGACCCAATCACCTTCCACCACCGCGCTTGAAGACAAGGAACGCCGCGTCATCGCCGAGATACGTCGGCTCAAGGGGTTCTATCGGCACATTTTAGTCTTTGTGATTGTGATTTCAGTTCTTGCTGTGAACGATTTCATGAGATCGCCAGATGATATCTGGATTCACTATGTGGCGCTCGCCTGGGGGGCGGGACTTGTGTTTCACGGCACTCTCGTTTTTGGAAAAGTTGCGCTGTTTGGCAGCGACTGGGAGCAGCGTGAATTTGAGAAACGCATGCAACGGTAATTAAAAAAGCCCGGCCTTATGGCCGGGCTTTTTCAAATCTGGTCTGAGAGATATGGGCTTAGTTTTCCCAGCTCAGCTCAATACCCACAATACGCGGCTCATTGACGAAGCCGGTGAGGTTGTTGAAGTCGATGGCGCCCTCAAGAACTTCATTGTCGAGAATGTTGCGGGCGAACAGGGCAGCTTCATATCCGGCATCGGATTTATACCCGACGCGCAGACCGCCTTCCCAATAGCCTTCCTCGCCGAACTCGACGCTCTCATAGAGGAAGAAGTTCGTCTCGCCTTTGTAGAACCAGTCGGTATAGGCATAGAGCTCGCCGCCTGCGATCGGGTAGGCATAGCGGGCTGTGAAGTTGGCAATCCATTCCGGTGCGTTCGGGAATGGGTTACCGGAGATGTTATAGCCCAGGAAATTGCCATTGGAGTCGGTCACTGCCGGGTCGGTAACGGTACATGGTGCCCCACACCCAGGCGCGATCAGGAGGTCGTCCTTGATCTCAGTATGATTATAGGACAGGCCGCCGGTAAAGAGCAGGTTCTCAATCGGCGCGGCTTCAATGTCGGCCTCGAAACCATAGCCCTGACCTTCATCCGCATTGAACAGAGCGACCGTGTTGTTGATGCCGCCAACAATGGTGAGCTGTTGATCGTTGAGCGTGTAGGTGAACACACCCACGTTCGCACGAAGCCAGTCTGTAACATCGGACTTCACACCCGCTTCATAAGAGATAACCGTCTCAGAATCCGCGATAGAGACCGTGTCACCAAAAACGAGGCGCCCCTGAATGCTCGGTCCGCGAAAGCCCTTAGCCACGCGGGCATAGAGGTTGGTGTCGTCGTTCAGCTCGTAGAGCGCAGACAGATCCCAGCTGACCTGATCGTCACCGACTGAGCCGGCAATCGGGCCAAGCGGGCCAGCACCGAATGGGCTGAGAATACGCTCAACTTCGAAATCCTTGGTCTCGTCCGTGAAGCGAGCACCACCGGTCAGTGTCAGCGCTTCCGTCACGTCGTAAGACACAGAGCCGAAGATTGCAAAGGCTTCGGTGGTGCCCTTCCGAGTGGCGATACCATCAAGCGGCTTGGCCGGGTTGAATGTCGCGTAAGACACAGAAGTGATGTCGACATCTTCGTTGAACAGGAAGACACCGGTCTGTCCGCTCAGCGCGCCGCCATTGTCGAAGGCGAGGCGCAATTCGTGTGTGGTCTGGGTGAGTTCATTGACCGACCCGCCGGTCTCAGAGTTGAACGGGATGAAGCCCGGGCCTGAATCTGGCAGGAAGGCCGCGCCAAATCCGCCATCAATATCGCCGACAGAATCGACCTGAGCCGATTCATGACCAAAGACATAGGTCAGGTCGACCGAGTCATTAAGGGATTTCGACATGGTCAGCGTTGTGCCCCATGCCGTCTGGCCAAGATCGTTCAGACCGTCGAAGAATACAGACTCCCGATCAAAACCAGCGCCCAGACCTTTCGACCCCTGATCAATAATGTTCGCGCGGAACAGGCGCGCGCTTGAGTTATTGGAGCGTGCATGGACATTCAGGAGCGCCTGAAAGTCATTGTCGAACGGCGTGAAGAGGAATTGTGCCCGACCGGCATATTCCTGGAAGCCCTCATAGGCGTCTTCGACGCCGAGATAGTCATTGTCGACATAATCATCGCGATACTGATAGAGGCCGGACACGCGCACGGCGAGTGCGTCAAAAAGCTGTCCGCCGACCGCGCCTTCTGCCTCGACCGTATTGTAAGACCCATAGGCGACTTTCGCATAGGCATCGAATTCTTCGGTCGGCTTTTTGGAATCGAATTTGATGATGCCGCCCGGCGTGTTGCGACCAAACAATGTGCCTTGTGGTCCGCGCAGAACTTCAATGTCTTCGAGGTCGAAAACCGGGAAGCCTTTCAGGATCGGGTTTTCGTAAGGGACGTTGTCATAAACGAGAGAGACAGGTTGAGAGGCATTGAGGTCGAAATCGGTATTGCCAATGCCGCGAATATAAAACCGCGGGAAGGCGCGACCAAACGAACTCTCGGCAATAACCGAAGGCACGCGCGCTGACAGAAAGCGAACATCGGTGCCACCTGATTTCAGAATGTCGAGCTTTTCGTCTGCCAGATTGGTCACGGAGACCGGAACATCCTGCAGGTTTTCTTCGAGACGCTGCGCACTCACGGTGACGGTGCTCAAGCGGTTTTCGGCCTCTTCTCCCTGCGCTGCGGCAATCGGAGCGGCAGAAAGGCACATCAGACCCAAAGCTGATGAACTGACGAGAAACTTTTCAAAACTCATCTGTGTAATCCCTGTGTAACAGTGAACAAAGAAAGACTTCCTGGCCGCTTTGCGAGATACCAAAATCTGCGACTCTCATTCTCCGGAAGGCGTGGGTCCTCCCCAGACCCGGCTGGCTGTCCTTGTTCAGAATTCGGACGAATTTCGCAAGTGCGAAAGGAGAGGAGGCGCTTGGAATCGGTTGGTTTCGCCCGGAGCGTGTTCTGATAGTCACGGAATCGATACAAAACGGGTCAGAAGGCCATTGGGGTGGCTGCCTGAAACTTGTCGTCCAATGGTTGATTGCGTCAGCAACATAGCGAAATGAGCGGCTTTTCGCGGTCGTAAGGCTTCTTGTGTGAGTGGAATGTGGTAGATTGGGGATGAGCTGTGGGAGCGCGCAATGAAAGCTGATTCGCGGGGGAAACTCTGGCCAGTTATGATGCTGGCTTTCGGACTTGCCGCATGTGGGGGATCGGACACGTCTGAACCGGACCCACAGCCAGAAGCCAGTCGCGCACCCAGTATGGAACGGCCAGATGCTGGTGGGCCAGCTCTGCCGCAACCGGATCGCGCGTCAGCGCCGCTGGTGTCTGAAGAGACGGTGCGTGCAGACCCTGTCACGATTTTTGACATGCAGACCCCGGTCCGTGCCGTGGGGCAGGAGCCTGACTGGGAAGTCATTTTCGAAGATGGCTGGATCGTGTTCGAACGGCCCGGTCTTCCGCTCGTGGAAGTGCCATTGCCTGAGCTGCCGGATGGCGCGAATGGCGTCATGGAATTTGATGCTGGCAGAATGCGCGTGACCCTCACGCGTGATGGCTGCGACGGACCAGGTGGATCTCTGGATGTCCGGATTGGATTTGAGGATGTGACTTATGTGGGATGTGGCGGGTCGCATGAGGGCAGCGTGGCGCAGGCTGCCAGTGTGAGCTGGCAAAATCTGATTGTCGATTATGGGCCAGCGATTGACGCGTGTCTGAGCGAGGCTTCTGGTAAGCGGCTGGTTCGGGCGCTTTACCCCCGCGAAGAAAACACTGTGGGCATGATCCTCGTGGACGAGATTGGTCGACATGAAGAATGCGGCGCGAACTCTGTGTCGGGCGAGATCAGCTTTTTTGATCCGGTGACAACTGACCAGGCGGAAATTTGGCTGGATGGTCCGGCTGTATTTGCCCGGTCTGAACTCGGCCTTGTATGTTCGTCCGTCAGCCCGCAGCAGGATATTGAGATCGGAGACGGGTTTGGCGTGCTTTATCCGGCCGGCTGCAAAGCCTGATCCCGTTTTGAAAACTTTGAAAGCTTAGATGGCTTCCGCTTCGTCCGGGAGCGGCGCAGAACTGAGGGCGCGTAAGGCAAACTGCCCGGAGATGGCAGCCAGTCCGACTGAGATCAACGTGTTATAACCGGCCATGGAAATGCCAAACATGGTCCAGGCAGGCTTGTCACACGACACTGTTGCGAACTTCCGGTCGAGGTTCAGGCCTGTGAAGTTTTCAGACATAGTCGGCGTCGATGGGCCTGAACAGCTTTGTGGGCCGTCCCACCAACTCCATTCAACTCCGGTATGATAACCGGCGATGACAGCGCCCGTCAGAAAAACGAGGCAGAGCATCATGTTCACAGTGATTTTCAACCGATCGCTCGGCCAGAACCGGATGAGCCCGTAGCCAATGGCTGCAACCGTAATCGCCGCCCAATATACCTCGCGCTGACGCAGGCACAACGGACACGGCAGAAGCCGTCCGATATGCTCAAACGCGTGCGCGCCCGCAAGCATGGCTGCGGAAAGGATCAGCGCCCAAAGTGGCCATGTCCTGGGGGAGGGGGTAGAAAAATGCATAGCGTCCAGAATGACAAACTAAATGGTATTTGGCACTGCGACCGGTGGGCGCAGCGCTGAATGAGCTGAAAGTTTAAACGCCGAATAAAGCAAGCGCACCTTTGATCAACTGTTTGAGAGCCTCTGGCCCCAGGATCAGCAGCATTCCGATCCAGCTGATCCCGATAATCAGTCCGAACAATACCATCAGCCCGTCGCGCGCCATCAGGCCAAATGCAGCCAGTGCAACGGCAAAACCCGGCGTGGTGTTCGTGAGTGGAAGCGGGATCAGGATCGACCCGCAGAACATGCAGAGGAAAATGCCAATAAATCGTTCCATGACCTGACTGGTGAGAAAGGTGAGGCGTGGCATGGCGATTTTTTCAGCCCACCCGAAAAATTTTCGACCGCTTTTGGCGATACGGTCCAGACCCGCCTTGTCGATCTGTCGATTGGCGAATTTTTCGGGCAGCCACGGCTCATGACGCCCCATCACCATCTGAAAGGCAATGGCGGCCATTGGCAGAGATACGATTTGCGGCACTGCGTAAAGAAAGGGGATGCAGCACGGCAAAGCGAGCGCAAAGAGGATCGCTCCGAAGGCCCGTTCGTCCAGCGCATCGAAGATTTGGGCAAGCGACAGCCCCTCTGGCGGCGCGTTCTCGGCCAGCTGGTCAAGGGCGGTCAGAATAGACCCTTCGGGCTCGTTCTGCGTGGTGGCGTCGGTCATGCATTTCCCTTATCCTCTTGTATGTAACGGAAAAATGAAAAAGTGCATTTCAGGGAACAAAAATCTCAGAATTGTATTCGTGAATGCAGTGGTGGATGGTTTTGCTTGTCAGCATGCAGCCAAGGCTTCAAATTCGCGGGAGGAGGGCTGCTATGGATTGGTTATGGTTGGGGGTGAAGGCGCTGGTCATTGCGGTCTTCGTTCTGGCACTTACGGAAATCGCAAAACGCAATGCCTTCGTGTCGGCGGTCGTGATTGCGTTTCCGCTGATGACGGTTCTCACCGTAGGGCTCTTATTCTCGGATACAGGCAATGCGGCGCAGGCGAGTAAGCTCGCTTACACAACATTCTGGCTCATTATGGCCAGCCAGGCGTTTTTCGTGGTGCTGTATTTCAGCCAGAAAGCAGGGCTTGGTTTCTGGGTCTCTTTCTCTGCCGCAATCGCGGGCACTGTGGCTTCGATTATCGGGTTTATTCTGGTTCTGCGGCGCTTCGGGATCAATCTGCTCAGCAATGTTTGATCCGCGCTCCCTCATGGCCTAAGCCCGCCTGACCCAACGCTCGGAACAGGACGCAGGAATGGAAAATCTGAACGGATATGTCGCGCCAGGCTTCGAACCGATCCGCGACGCATTCGAATCCAATTTTGATGAAGATCTGGAGCTGGGTGCTGGCTTTACGATGATCCGGGACGGCGAAATTGTCGTCAATCTCGTCGGCGGCTGGACAGACCGTCGCAAATCCTCGCCCTGGCAGATGGATACACTGGTTCCGGTTTATTCCACCTCGAAAGCCATCAGCGCCCTCGTTGTCGCGCGGGTGATCAGCGAGGCCGAGGGTGTCGGCTATGACACGCTTGTGACTGATATCTGGCCTGAGTTCGGCGCGCATGGCAAAGACAAGCTCACCATCTCAGATGTGATGAGCCATCAGGGCGGGCTGAGCGGGTTCAAGCATGAGATCGATCCTGCTATTTGGTTGGATCCAGCCAAAACAGCCGCTGCCCTCGCAGACGCTGAGCCGCTTTGGTCGCCCGTGCCCGATGGCAGTTCGGGCTATCACCCCTCGACCTGGGGCTATATCGCCTGGGAAATCGTCATGCGCCTGACGGGCAAAACGCTCGGCACGGTTCTGGCGGATGAGTTTACACATACCGGGCAGGCTCATGCCTTTGACAAGATTGATTTCTGGATCGGTACACCCGCCAGCGAACACCATCGGATCGCGGATATTCAGCGCCCACGGGAACTGCCGAAACTAGGCGAGATGAATGACGTCAAGAAAACAGCGTTTCTGACCAAATGGGCCGGGCCGGATCGGGGCGGGCCTGAATGGCGCGAGACGGAAATTCCCTCGGCCAATGGCCATGGCACGGCGGAAGCGGTCGCCCGGCTTTATGCGGCCTATGCGACAGGCGGAACACTTGGTGATGTTGAGATTGCAGATGCGGAGACCTGGGCAGACTTCCTGAAAATCCGCGCTTCAGGTCAGGACCGCGTTTTGCCGTTCGAGGTCAGTTTTGCGTCCGGTCCGATGAAAAACACACTTGGTTTTTATGGGCGTAATTCAGCCAGCTTTGGCCATTCCGGCTGGGGCGGGTCAGCCGCTTTCGGCGACCCGGATGCAGGCATTTCCTGCGCCTATGTCATGAACCGGCAGTCCAGCCATTTGCTTGGCGACCCCCGGCCCACACGCCTGTTCAACGCGGTGTATGACTGCCTCGATTAGAGACGTTCGATCTCACGAGAGAGTTCGCGCTCTTTGTCGGTGACGATGCGCTCCAGCGTTTTGACCCGCGCTCTGAGGTCAGCCACTTCGCGACGGAGTTCATCGCTATCGCCTGATCCGCGGGCCTCGGCCTCTGCGCGTCGAGTTTTCAGATAGCTCATATAAGCGCCTGATCCGACACTGACCGCGACAATCATCACGACCATAAAGTGAGCTGATTCCATTCCAAACATTGTGTTTTCACCTCAAAATAATCTGGTTTACCCAAGGCAGATCAAAGATCGCCAATATCACGCGACAATCTGTTGTCCGGGTCGGTTACAATCCGTTCCAGCGTCCGTACCCGCTCGCGTAGTCGCAGGACCTCAGCTTTCACTCTGGCATAGTCATCAGGTTCTTCTCTATCGTCTGATCGCCTGCGAGCGCTGACAATCAGCGCCGTAATCATCACGACAAAAACCATCACTACGAATTGCATATAACCCAGCCTCCTTGTCTCATAATATCGTTATTCGATATATAAGGGCAAGTCCGGCCGTATTTAAGAGGCAGATTAATATTTTTTCATGTGAGGCGGTCGTGCCAAGCGCGCTCAGGCCTTACCGGTTGATCCGAAACCGCCTTCTCCTCGGTCGGTTGTCGGAAGCGTATCGACGCTCGCCCAAATGCCCTGTGTGACCGGTGCCATGACAAGCTGAGCCACGCGCTCGCCACGGACGATTTCAAACGGCTCCTGACCGAGATTGATCAGAAGGACTTTGAGCTCGCCGCGATAGTCGCTGTCGATTGTGCCCGGTGTGTTGAGGCAGGTAATGCCGTGCTTGAAGGCGAGGCCCGAGCGCGGGCGGACCTGCATTTCATAACCGTCTGGAATGGCAAAGCTGAGACCGGTGGGGATGAGCTGGCGTTCTCCCGGTTTGAGCGTGATCGGTTCGCCGTTGGGCAGCGCCGCGCGGACATCCATTCCGGCAGAGCCCGAGGTCTCATATTTTGGCAATTCAAGACCGTCGAAATGGTCAAGCGGGACAACGGGCAGGGTAATGGTGTGCGCAGACATCGGTCTCTCCGAAGCGAAAACTGTTCAGCTGAGCGCTTTCGCGATTCGATCCGCAATCCAATTGGCAATCTGCGTTTTCGAGGCATTCGGCGAGCGTTCAGCGCCGTCCTTTGTAATCAGATTCACCTGATTATTCATGCCCCCCATAACATCGCCGGAGACATCATTGGCAATGATCCAGTCGCAGCCTTTCTTCTCAAGCTTGCCGCGCGCATAGGCTTCAACATCATTCGTTTCCGCGGCAAAGCCAATCACGAGGCCGGGGCGGTTCTTTGTCTTGTGCGACAGCGTTTTGAGAATATCGGGGTTTTCGACAAATTCGAGCGCAACGGGTTCGTCGCCGCCTTTGATCTTCAGCTTGGATTTGGCCGGTTTTGCCGGGCGCCAGTCCGCGACTGCCGCAACAGAGATGAAGGCGTCCGCGGGCAGGGCGGTTTCGCAAGCTTTCAGCATGTCCTGAGCCGTTTCAACCGGCACCAGATTAACGCCATTGGGCGGCGCGATGGAGACAGGACCGGACACTAGCGTGACCTTGGCGCCGCGGGCCTGAAGCGCTTCAGCAATGGCATAGCCCTGACGGCCAGAGGAATGGTTTGAGAGATAACGAACCGGATCAATTGGCTCCCGCGTCGGGCCGGCGGTGATCAGGATGTGCTGCCCGGACAGCGACGTATCTGGCGTGAGTTCGGCAAGAATGCGCGCTTTCAGCGCGCTGATTTCCGGCAGGCGACCCGGACCAAACTCGCCGCAGGCCATCAACCCCTCATCGGGATCAAGCACGATTGCGCCATCATCACGCAGGCGCTGAACATTTCGCTGCACCGCCTCATGCTGCCACATGCGGACATTCATGGCCGGGGCGAAAAGCACGCGCTTATCGGTTGCGAGAATGGCGGTTGAGGCGAGATCATTCGCCAACCCGTTGGCGGCTTTCGCCAGAATATCGGCTGTTGCCGGACAGACCACGACAAGATCAGCCGAACGCGACAACTCAATATGCCCCATTTCGGCCTCGTCATTCAGGTCGAAGAGTTCGGTGAAGCATTTCTCCCCGGACAGCGCGGACACTGAAAGCGGAGTTACGAATTCCTGCGCGGCTTTTGTCAGTATGACGCGCGATTTTACACCGGCTCGGCCGAGCTCGCGTATCAGCTCCAGGCTTTTGAAAGCTGCAACGCCGCCCGTAATGATCAGAAGTATACTGCGATCCGCCATCTGGTCCTCAATCCGTAAACTACCGTATAGGCGGTCTCTTAAAAAAGGGAAACGGATAGCCATAATTCCAACGAAAAAGGGCGACCCTCAGGGCCGCCCTTTTCTGTTCTGCATCAAACCCGCAGATTACATGATTGGATCATGCACCGTGATGTTCGGGCGGCGTTCGCCGGTTTTCCAATAGTAATACTCGACAAACCCAGGAACGTTGGCGCTGTAGACAGCATCCTCGGTCGCCTCTGTGCGGCACTCGCGTTCGGCACGCAGCCGGTAAAGCGCTGAGAAAGAGCTGTCGCGACAGGCCTTCTTGGACGCCGTTTGGATTCGCTTGAGCAATTCTTCATTCCGGTAATGCGGATTGGTGTGGTTCAGATCAGAAAAGCACACTTCATAACGGCGCTCATCATTCCGGCCATTCTTCAGACGACGGATCTTGTCGCCGCCGCAATCGTCATAAGCCAGCCAGTCATAGCGTGGTGGCGGAGGCGGTGGAGGAGGGGGCGGTGGTGGCGGAGGCGCCTGATGATAGGTCGTCTGACACGGATCTGGCTGATAGCATGGATTGTGCTGAACAGGCGCTTGCTGAACATACCGGTATTTCGGCGTGGTCTGCTGCTTGTGAACGAGACGTTCGTAAGACTGATAATTGAGGTCGCGCGTGGTGTGATCCTCATAATGATGTTGTTTGTGAACCGGAGCCGGTTCATGCTTCTGATAATGTGTTGTTGCCGCTTTGAGGTAGGGACCGGGCTGTCCTGCAAAAGCCGGAAGGCTGAATGCAAACAGCGTGGCCATACCCGCCAGTACTGATTTTGCTGAGACCATAATGCGTCACCCCATAAAATACTAACAAGGTATTAAGCACGGAAAGTGTGATCCGAACAACCAGACACTGCTTTTGAACTAATCTTCTGAGGCGCACTCGCCTGTCAGGCGAATAGCCAGTGATAGAGCGCCATGGCGGCGAAAACCGACCCTGTCAGAGTGATAGCGGAAACAAGTAAGGTGGTGACGGGCCGGTACAGAAAACCCGGCAGGCGCTGAGGCTCAGACTGCTGAACATGGGAGGCGTTGGCGGCAAGAACGACTTCCAAACGATCCAGCATGTCAGGCAGCCGCGTGGACCTCTGAGACAGGTCTTTCAGAATCGATCCAGCCTGCCGCGCCAGGCCCGTTGGGCCGAACTCCCGACCGATCCACTCTTCGACAATCGGCTTGGCGGCATCCCAAATATTGTGTTCGGGATCGAGGTTCCGGGCCACGCCCTCCACCTGCACCATGGTTTTTTGCAAGAGCACAAGTTCGGGCCGCAAATGCATGCCGAATGTGTGGGTAAAGTCGAGCAGCTGCAGCAGCAAACGACCCATGGACACATCACTGGCCGATTTGCCGTGGATCGGCTCTCCAACCGATCTAAGCGCCTGTGCGAAATCACCGACTGAGCGGTCCGGCGGCACATAACCCGCCTCGAAATGCACTTCAGCCACACGCTTGTAATCCCGGCGGATAAAGCCGTGCAGAATTTCAGCAAGGAAGCGTCGTTCGGCCATGCCGATCCGCCCGACAATGCCGAAATCGACAAGGAATAACCGGCCATCATCGGCAAAGATCATATTGCCTTCATGCATGTCGGCATGAAACACACCGTGATGAATGGCCGCCTCGAGAAAGCCCTGTGTGACCCGTCGTGCCAGGTCTTTCCGGTCGAACTTGCGGGCGGCGAGGGCCACGGTATCGGTCAGCGGTGTGCCCGCCACCCATTCTGTGGTGAGGATCGACTTGCCCGAGCGTTCCCAGTCGACCTCGGGAACATGGAAATGTCCTTCTTTCTCGGTCAGCTCACGGAATTCCGCTGCGCCGCCGGCCTCGAGACGTAGATCCAGCTCCTTCACCATGGAGGTCGCGACCGTCTCGACAAAGGCGCGCGGTTCCATGCGCTTTGAGGCGCGATCAACAGTCTCGATTGTGCTGGCGGCGCGTCGCATGGCGCGCAATTCATTGAGAATTTTGGTTTCAACGCCCGGCCTGAGCACTTTGACCGCAAAGTCTTTTCCGCCCAGTGACATGCGATGCACCTGTGCGATGGACGCTGCGGCAATGGGCTCGGAAAGATCAGGGAAGAGCGCGGCTGACTTTTCTGCACCAAATTCGGCATCCAGCTGCGCGCGGGCGGCTTTCTGACTGAAGGGCGGGAGTTTGTCCTTCAGGCGCGAGAGGTCAGTTGTGGTTTCCACGCCGAAAACATCAGGCCGGGTCGCCAGAAACTGGCCGAGCTTGATATAGGCAGGCCC